>Ga0214542_1009717_pt1 | contig 14673 bp, 6 predicted proteins | sample CNSS1metaG_FD_160096 | JGI IMG/M metagenome (GOLD analysis project Ga0214542, IMG submission 160096) | Root nodule microbial communities from cowpea collected in UCLA plant growth center, Los Angeles, California, USA - CNSS1 | ecosystem: Host-associated > Plants > Roots > Nodule | place: USA...
AATGGATGCATTAAATGTAAGGTTATCACTTCTAATTATTCTTATCTTCCATGTATTTAGATAAAACTCCTTTAAATCTCCTTATCTTCTTTCTTTTTCTTTTATTTCTTTTCTTTTCTTTGTTTTTTTATTTTTCTTTTATTTTTCTTTTCTATTTCTTTCTTATCTTCTCTCCTTATCTTCTTATCTCTTTAGAAGATTTCTTTTAATAGACACCTATTTAATAATATTTTAATTAATATATTTTTTTACCTAATTTTTTTAATATATATACATATTTTATTAGTTTTGTTTTCTTCTTATTGTTAATTTTAATTAGTGAAAACTACATCATGATAAAATATATTTTTAATGTTTAAACTACATCATAATAAAATACAAAACATTAGTAAAAATAGAATATTTTCTAAGTGTTTTATTTAAAATAAATAATACAGTATTAAAAATAAGGATGTTATATAATTCGTCTTGGTTTTAGTAAATTTGTGTTGCATGTTGTATTTTGATCCATGAAATTGCTTAAATTATTATGGTGTGATTTCAGAACCTTGGGTAATGAGATTAGGGTTAAAATTTCACCAGTGCAGAAAGGGTATTTGGCCGCGGTTATTTTTACTATTTTACCCCGGTTTTAGAACCGAAGCATATAAGACCGAGGCCAAAAAGGGTTAATTTTTGGTCTCGGGTGTTACCCGAGGCAAAAAATCTCATTTTATGCCTCGGTTCTAGTGAGAACCGAAGCCGTATCTCTTTGTTAAAACATTCAAAATTAAAAGATAAATAAGTTATACGTGAAGTTCTTTAGTTAAGGCAAAAGCAAAACCACTTTTTTGATGTTTTTGGTGCACACAAGATCGTTTAGGTTAATGTCCCCTGTACTTCTAGGTCCACACCCCATTAGCTTTATTATTCCATGCCTTCTTCTCACGCCATCAACCCCACAAGAACACTCTTTCTTAAGCCTTCATCCATGGTGGTGGCCCTTTAAATCCCATCAATTTCTTCTCCTTTTTCTTATCATCCAAACACTGCCTTCCTAAAGCTTCGTGCTTTCTCTTCCATCATGCCCTTGATTTTCCTATTTTCATTCCCCTCTCAGCCATAGTTAACGACAAGAGAAAAAAAAGGTTGAAACTATCACTTGCAGAAAGATTAATCTTTCCAACACCACCCAATCTCAATCACCTGCACAGAATCACCGAAAACAGAGGCTATCAAACCATCACAGATTCATCTTTACTAATTAATTTGTGCCAATACATAAAAGAAGAACAAAGACCCAATATTCTCCTCCTTTCTTCTCCTCTGTAAAAGAAGAACAAAGACAAATAATCATTAAAAAAAAACAGAAACAATGAGAGGGGTTGAAAGCTCGGTGGCTACGCATTTGGAGATGAAGATGGACGGTAGGAAAATGGCGTTGCCGATGCTCTCTCCGACAGTGGCCAGGTGCGGCTGCCATACTGCGATTGCGGCATGGAGTCTAGTCGTACAAGGAAGAAGTCATCCAACTCTGGCATGGAGAAGAAGATGGAAAGCGCCGACAACACCAGTGACGTCAATTCCGACGATTGCTCCAACGGTGGCTTTGGTTGGCAACAGGAAGGTTCGTCTGCGGTAGTTCTCGGTGGGGGTGACGTTCCCGCATAAAGGATGAAGAAGAAGCTTGGGCGGGGGAGATGTTCATATGCGGCTAGGGTTTCTTGCAAAGGATTAAAGAAAGGGATTTCAGCCTAAGACCATTTTAACCCACTATACTGCCTCGGGTTTAAACAACTGAGGCATAAAAGGCCTTACTGCCTCGGGTCACTATTAACCGGTGCATAAAACTTTTATTTTAAATTTAAAAATTCAAGTGGCGGGAGGAGGGAAATTTTTAAGTAACTTTAGGCTTCGGGTCCCTTAGAACCGAGGTATAAGACTAGTTTTTGCCTCGGGTCAACTAGTAACCGGAGCATAAAATATTGCATAAATTACAAAACTGCCACCGCGTGTTTATATGCCTCGTTTCCACTATAACCGAGGCATAAAGTCCGAGTTAAAAAGCGTAAAATGCACTAGTGTTTGCTACTTTTGCCCCAGTAAGAGAAAATCTTCCATAGGCAACAATAGCCCAGAATTCCACTTTGCTTTCGCCCAAGGGAAAAAAGGTGTCACCGAAGCGATAGGCTTCTCGCTCATGCGAGAAAGCCATTGGAACTTGTTTTTGCCTTTGTTAAGTTGTCACTTAGGCAACAACTCTATCGTTGAAGTGAGAGCCCTTGTTGCCCAAGCGAGAATCCCTTGCCCAGGCGAGAATGCTCCAAAGGCTCATTCTTGTTTTTGTAATGGTGTTGCTCAGGTGATAGAATCCCACCCAAGCGACATCTTATGCTATTATAATTTCGTATTTTCCAATGTGATTGAATGTGATATTATGAGAATATGATGGATGAGTTATGTATGATTAATGTTGGTTTACTAAGACTTGACTTAATATGTTTTTGTATAATATGGGATTGATTTTGAGATAACGTGCAGAAGATAAGGGAATTTCATGGAAAAATTCCTTTGGTTATAATATAATGTATGTATTTATCTATGGATTCAAATAAGGTTACATTCTAACACTAACACTCTAATGATCAGTCAGACTCATATAAAATAAAATGATTCATGTAGTGAAAGTAACAGGAAGTTCTAGTCTAAGGCAGGATAATGACCTTAGATGATTATGGATTAACGTTGTGTGTGATAGAGTGAAACACATTAGCAATAACTCTACAAAGGAGTAGAGGTCATCACAAATACAAGTTTCTAGTGAACCTGATTTTAATACATGTATTCAGATAATTGAGGAAAGGGAGAAGATAATTATGTTTTTACATACCAAGTCAAAGTCAAAGGGGAGACCATTATCGAAATTCAGAAAAGTCTGCTGTGTAGGCAGAAAACTTGGAGGTACAGAAAGAAGGCCCCCAATTTTTAACCAATTTTAATAAAATACCAGGTTTAAATTTTGAACTAATTTGATAGGCAAAACTATATCGAACACGTAATCGTATTAATTGTAATATAAGTTTAATTAATTAGTTCATGTTCATGATAATATTAAATAAATTACAATATTCAAATGGTGTTCATGATAATATTAAATAAATTAAAATATTCAAATGGTGTGAATTCAAAGTCTCCACAGTAACAAACAACATTACTAATATGTATGGAGGATGTTTATGGAAATATTTGCATTGTTTTGTAGGTACAATTTGAAGAAACTCATGTACGAGGACAAGAAGAGTAAATTGGTAGTACGCTTGCACGATGATGATGAGTGAAATTTCATCGTTGATGCTGTAATAGGAGCTATCTTAGCTTTGTATTTAATCATTATGAGGTGTTATTTTGTAGATCACAAATTTGGGATACTTTTTGAGTTGAGTTAGCCTTTCATTTTATGTCAGAGATTAATTAATTGTTATCCATGAAGTTCACGCTATATCAATGGTGTATCCCGTACGCGTATCCCGTGTTTGACACGTATCAGACACTTATATGGGTACATACTCGTAGGACATATGTTTAGTAAAGTGTCTAATTGGTTGGAAGTCTCATATCGACTAGAGATAAGGCTAATTCACAATATATCCTCACCTTACAAGCCGGGTTTGTGGGGTTGAGTTAGGCTTAAAGCCCACTTCTAACATGGTATCAGAGCCAAGTTAAAGTCTATCCTAGCGAACTTTCTTGGACATTCTATTCCACCCGATATCGGGCCGCTAACGGACCACCCAATAATTTCTTGTCCCACGCATGAGATGAATATACCTCGGTGTGAGGGAATGTGTTGGAAGTGCCATATCGATTGGAGATAAGGCTAATTCACAATATATAAGTGGGAGCAATCCCCACCTTACAAGTTTGTTTTGTGAGGTTGAGTTAGGCTTAAAGCCCACTTCTAACACAATTTGAAAGACATTTTTTTTTTATCTTTGACATGACTCCAACACAATATTAATAATCACAAATTTAATGATTTTCTAAAAAACTCATAAACTTCTAAACTTCTCTTGTCGTATGTTTTTTCAATTTTTTCGTATCTCCGTGTTCGTGTCGTGTCGTATTCGTGCCTGTATCCGGGCTTCATAAATTGTTTTGTTTTATTTTCATGGTTTACAAATATGTTGGTCGCAATATAATAAGACTTTGATTACATGGTATTCTAAATTCTTATCGGGGGTTGAACTTATCAGTAGGGATGACAACGGGACAGGGGCGAGTTTCAGTATCTCATACCTATCCCCATAAAAAAAATTCATCCCCATCCTCATACCTAAACTCAATGGGTATCAAACTTTTGTCTCATCTCCATCCCCACTAGGGGTAACGGGTATATACTCATACCCATACCTATACTCATATCCGTTTTTTTATTATTTCAATATTAATTAATTAATTTTAATAAAATAATAAAAATTTACAGCAAATGAAACATAATATTATCAAATATTCAATATTAAGAGGATGGTTGTTTCTTCGATATCAAATATTTAGAAAGAAATTATATTATAATTGTATACATTTCAATTAGAATACCAAATAAATTTCATGTAAACCAAAACATTTATTAAATTTGCAAAACAAATATTAAACTAATAATGATAAAGTTTTAATATAGATATTGTATCTTTTGAACTTCAATATATTTTGCATGGTGATAATTTTTTTTTTTAGAAATTACATTAAAATTTTATATTATAGTAAATAAAATTTATTTATACAATTATAGTGACAAAATTACTATATAATAATGAGTTAAAAAATAAAAAAATAAATATATAAAATATTTCAAAACAGTATTTAACATTATAAAAATAAACAACAAATAAAAATATTAAAAAATTATCTAATGTGTGTCTTATAAACAATTTGAGAGACCATTTAATGAAATCGCACAAAAGAAAGTAAAATATAATTAAGAATATTTTAAAATAAAAAATACTTTAGAAATCTAAGAAAGTTTTTTACATATTACCTTTAAACACTTTTGGGCCAAAACAAATTGTTTTTCCGTATGTATTTGGAAACTTGTTTTTTTCTTTCACATATTTTAGGCATAGTTAGGAGGTTGTTTTTAAGACTGTATAGAAGGCTGTTTCCAATAATTAGTTAAGTTAAAAAAACTCATATTTTCTACCAATTTTGATTTGAATTTTTTTTTTTGTAGGAAATACTTATAAATTTTATTATGAAAAAAAATTTGCAGGAAATTGTTGCCATTTTTTTTTGCAAAATATTTTGTATAAAATACTTTTTGCAATAAATTTTGTAGGAAATAATTACCCACGAAGGAATTACCTGCAAATTAAAATTCTTAGAAAAAATAGCAGGACAAAATCTTTTCTTGTAAATTTTTTTAACAAATTTGCAAGAAAATTCCCATGTAATATGAGAATGTTTAGTGTAACGTCCTATTTTACCAACAAGCATAAAATAACGGAAACGCCTTACAAGGTAACATAATAACGCAGTCCCAGAGTTTTAGACTTAACTCCTTACAACTCAAGGCACACCACGGTGCCACAGGAAAACAAGTTATAAAGTTTACGAGGAACATAAATAAAATAAGAGTCAAACTGATACATGGGCCGCAACCCTAAAGAAAAGCCCAACAAGAAACATCCAGTCCAGCCCAAGTGGATTATGCAGCGGAATCCTTTCTACCCTGTTGGCCACGAGTACCTCTCGCATCTGCTTGATGATCTTCACAAAAGTGGAAGGATAACATACAAAGCATTCAAACAGAAAGGGTAAGCCAGAGCCAAAAAGATTTCATCGATACAATCAGATATATGTTCACAGTCAACTATACATACATCACTCAAACATGTTATGACCTTCCAAACAATACACTAAGACTCGACTCGACTCATCCGGATACATATAATTTGGTCGAATTCAGTGGATGCTTGCACTTGTGGTAGATACCTCTACTCAGCCCCGAGCTACTCACCCCCGAGCTATGTGTTACTAGTGTTACAATGAATCAATTTCCCTCACCACAAGGTTAGCCCTTAATGAATTACAGGCCTCCAGATACTCTCACCACAGGAGTCAGTCCGCTCTAAGTGAGACTAACCGACTCCTTAAAGTGTTAGGATGCAACCTTGCTTTGAATCCTTACTAGACCATACAGATGGGGCACCACCAAAGACACCCACTAACAGGGGCCATGGAATTACGTCCCGACCATTGAAGCACGACCGTAAAGCCTCACCTAGAGACTCCAAGGGATTACGTACTGACCACTTACTAACATATATAAACAGCCAAGAAATAAACACATACATCATGCATTGAAACTTCATACCAACATCCATAACCAACCCTCATTTATTACATGTCGAACCAATACCAACTCGTGTTGCCAACCATGAGAAAAGTGTCTCCCCTCATACCAATATCATGCCACTAAATTACCAATCATCAATGTTCACCGTTGTTCATGCCATATTTGTGACCACATACATATCCAACCCCTCATATATAATTCACATAAGATCATGCCAAACTCACCATTCATTACATGTAAGCCCCCCCTTAATCGTGTATGATCCTTTCCCTCATACCATCATATAATAATCAAATTAAATGCAAGCCATACGTTCAAGAACATAGCAAATCGCCAAACCAATATGCAGTCTCGCCCAACTCTTCGCTCAGGCTGAAGGGCCTCGCTCAGGCGAGAAGGACTCTCACTCAGGCGAGCTCCCTTCGCCTAGGAGAGAGCTCGACACACAACGCAGCACCCTTTTACGCATTCTCGCTTAGGCGAGACTTTCCTCGCCTGAGCGAGACGCTCGCTCGCTCAAATCTGAGTTGGTCGCCTGAGCGACCCTTCGCGTAAAAAGTCTGGGCAAACCTCTGCTCATCTTGCCTAAGCGAGATAGACTCGCTTGGGCGAGATTATCAGACCTCGCCGCTATTTCCCTACGACAACCACTCATACCAAACCAAAACCACACACTAGAACAAACCAAGCATTCAGAACACCATATTAACCAGAGGCTCACAACACAAGAGTGAAAACAACAGTAAAAACGCAGTACACAAGTGGGTTCTAGCTTCCCTTACCTGGAAGGGTTTAATACAGGATTTGACAAGCAACGTAGAGCACAACAGCTCCGAGTAGAGGCTTAGGAGCTGGAAAATAGTGGAACAGAAGGATAATAGGGTTACCATGTGAACTTTAACTAAACTCATGAAAATCAACTCGGAAAGGAAAACAAGGTTCAAGACCAACTTACGTGAGATGGAGCGAACTCTTGAGCTAGTACGAACGAGCGAAAGCTAACCCTAGCAGAGCTCAGTTTTAGGCGCAAGGGGAAAGATGACGACTGATTTTTCTTAAAGTACAATAGACAAGTGAGCTAGGGCAGACTTAGGTCTGTTTTCCCCTTTTTGGGCCAGCCTTAAGGCCCAATAGTTTGGGCAGCCTTTTAAAATAAGGGCATACGAAAAAGTGGGCCTTACATTTAGTACCACTAAGATTGTTTTCCAATAATTGGCTAAGCTCCTCTAGGGGGAATTAGTTTTGTAAATTAAGAAATTTGCCTTAATATCAATACACTATAATGTTTTAGCTTAACAAATGACTACTAAAAATTCTCATATTACATGAGAATTTTTTTTGCAAAATTGTTAAAAAAATTTCCAAGAAAAAAAAATTTTGCAAGAAAATACTTTTTCCTACTATTTTTTCTAAGGATTTTAATTGGCAGGTAATTACTTCGTGGGTAAGTATTTCCTACAAATTATAAAATTCGCAAGTATTTTCTACAAAATTTATTGTGAAAAGTATTTTATACAAAATATTTTGCAAAAAAATTGACAGCAATTTCCTGCAAATTTCTTTTCATAACAAAATTTATAAGTATTTCCTATAAAAAAAATTTCAAAACAAAATTGATAGAAAATATGAGATTTTTTAGCGGTGACTATAGTTAAAAATCGAGAAAATCTAAAATTAAAGGATTTGAGTGTCTTAAGATCGAGACAAATTTCTTCATTTATAGAATTGATTTATTCTGAAAGAGCTTAGTTGATTAAAAAAAAATTATCTTGTATAGTTTCCAAAACAAGCTCCTAACAACCCACAAGAAAGTAATGAAAGATTTTTTTCTTTTAGTTTATTTTAAAGTTTATTTTGGAGTGAGGCTCCAATAGAAAAGTGCATTGCCCCTTACATAGGTCCAATTCTAATGTACATTTAACGTTTAATTGACAGATGGATTTATTTATTTTTAATATATATGCTTTTGCAGTGTTCATAAATTGTTTGTATGAATAAAGATTTTGTCATTTGAGATGAACATTGCGTCTTGTTGCTACCAAAGTCAAGATTCTTTTGGGAGAAAGAATCAGGGTCTATTGTTTTATGTCCATTCATGAAAAAAATAAATAAATCTATAAGACAAATCAACAATATAAATATCAGCTTATGTTTTGGAACACACATTTGTCCAAGGTGGTAGCAGTTTACCAGAAACGCATATTTATCCAAGGTTGTAGAGTAGAAGTATATCATTTAGGGCAATTTTCTTTTATATTGACAGTTCCTTGAACGGACAAATAAATTAAATGTCGTGACTGGGACCATGCACCTACAAAGTATCCTATTGTATAATAAAACCAAAGCTGTCCATATAAAATCTTTCAATTAGGCAAAGTAACGAAGATTTAATGTTGATTATTTTACACCACTAGTATTTTATACAGCGTCCAAAAATATCCTATGTCTAGAGTACTTTTTCTTTCTATTTACAATTAATAATATTTTTTTTTGGAGTTGGGATTCAAATCTAGAACCAATTAGAATATGTTAAATTAATTATTAGGATAAATTATCTCATTTTTTTAAATATGAAGATTGTATCTCCTTTATTTACAAATGAGGTAAGATTTACAATTACATTTGTTTGTATCTCCTTTATTTATTGTTCCTTTTTATTGTTGCTCTCATTTTGTCTTGAGTTTATGATACTTCAAATGTTTGTGTCTCCGATCGATGTACAATTCTAAAATCAAATTTTAATTATATAAATAAGAGAAAAAGAAGAAATTTAAAAAAAGAAAGAAAAATAAAAAGAAAAAGAAAGAAGTTAAAACGAGAGAATAAAAGAGAAAGAAGAAGAAAATAAGATTTGTCCAATGTATACCACTTGTTTGTTACAATTTCTAAGTTTCAAGTGTTTTCTTTAATTTTTGTTTGTCCTACACATTTCGTGATTGCCTTGCTTGTTTATTGGTCATAGAATTGTTCTTTGTCACTTTTTTTTGTTGATGTTAAAATTATTTTGTGATTGTGACCCTTGAAAGCGATTCTTGATAATCGCTTGATTCTTGTATGAACCTTAAGTTAGAGAAGAAGTGATAAAAAGTAGTGTAATCTTTTAAATAAATAAAAAATTATTGTGTGAGCATGATAATGGAGTGTAAAGCGTAAGAAAGTGTTATGCAAACTAAACTTATTATTTTTTATAATCTATTCACTTGAGCATGGAAGAAAAAGAAGAAGAAGGAAAAAAAAAGTGTTATGTGAGCTAAACTTATTATCTTTTTTTGTACTTTATTCACTTAAGCATGGTTATGAAAGAAGAGTTCAAGCCATATAGAGAAAAATTAAACTTGAAAACTGATGGATTTACCTCTAAAGAAACAAGGTTAGGTTAGTGAAAGTACTTCATGAAAGATCAATCTCAAGATACAAGGTTAGGTTAGTGATAAAAGGTTTTCTACAAAAAGTAGGTGCCGATTATTATGATGTGTTTGAACTAGTAGCTAGATTGAAACAATAAGGCTAGTGATTGCAGTTTCCGTTTCAAAAAGGATGGAAATCTTTCTAGCTAGGTGTGAAATCTACTTTTCTCAATGGAGCTTTGAAAGAATAGGTGTATGTAGAACAATCACCTGGTTGTATTCTTAAAGGCAAAGAATTGACTCTTAGAGCCTAGAATAAGAGAATTGACTCTTATTTGTTGCTACTTGGCTTCTAATTGGTTGGAATGGAGTGTGGCGGTTTTGTGCAAATGGGTAGCAATGACAACTTGTTGATAGTTTGTCTTTATGTTGATGATTTATTAGTCACTAGTTCAGATATTGAAAAGATTGATAGACTCAAGTTCACTACGATATTTTTCAGTATGGAGTTTGTGCATTATGATAATGGTATTTTTCTTCAAGGAAGATACATCATGTAAGTACCGAAGAAATTTAGGATGGTTGATTGTAATGTTGTAATCTCACAACTGAAGTGAGTTTGAAGGTTGTTAAAGATGAAAACTATAAGCATATTGATAATATGATTTATAAACAAATTGTGGGCTCTTTGAGGTTTGTTTGTGATAGGATATCATATATATGCTTTTTGGTTGGAGTTGGTAGCAAACACGGTTGATATGAGAGTGATTCATGTGGCTTTGGTAAAGAGAATTTTGAAATACTTAAAAGGAACTACAAAGTATAGATTTTTCTTCCCCAAAGATCGCAAAGATAAATTGGTTGGATTTTGTGATAGTGACTGATGAGAAGACAAAGAAAATATAAATTATAGCTTATTTTTTCAAGTTTCAAGGTGCACCAATCTCTTGATATTCTAAGGAATTTGGCTCTATCTAATTGTAAAGTGAGATATGTAGCATATATGTATCATCTGCTTATTGTGTTTGCCAAGGAATTTTGGAATTTCCAATCATTTCCTCTAGATAGAAAATGAGAAATTATACCATCGATAAAGATGAAAATTTATAGATCTTAAAAGTATTTGAGGCGTTTGTTTTGCTTCAAAATTGTGATAATGTATAGGTTATGTAAATTTGTATTTAAAGATTAACAATTAAAATGAAATGTATTTAATTTTATCTTACTTTCAGTTTCATATATTTAATTGACTATAAGTAATTTATCAAATACATGAAAAAAAAATTTATTTAAAAAATGAAATAAAATTGAAAATGTAATTAAATAGAACCAAAATAGGATTAAATGCAATAGAATTAAATAGATCATTTTATACAATAGTTTCACAATGCTAGTCAATGTTAAGGGTAATTTAAATACCCCTTCCTTCTTCAACCATCTTAAACTCCTTTCAGCAGTATCTCACATCAGAAATTCGTTGGATGCAGTGACTAAACCTAACAATGCTATCTTAATGCACTTGGGATCAAAACATTGACGCTGTCTGTGAGAATGAAAACGAGGTTCTGAAGATTAATCTCGTTGCTTTAGTCTTCCATTGGGGGATGAACTTTCATTCTCTTAGATATCGACTAGGGAACGTGTTCCACTATACCTAATCATCTCACATTGCTTATGAGTTGAAGCCAAGGGTAATTTAAACACTCCTTACTCCTTGAACTCTTCAAGGCGTCTTTTATGCTGTGTTTGTATTAGATGATGAATTTGAAGGAGTGAAAATGAGTAAATTTGAAAAGAAAAAAAGGTGAATGTAAGGTTGCTTAGATTAAGGGAAAGAAGAAGAGAAATGAGAAGAAAGTTTATAAAAGTGTGTGAAAGATTTGATTGATATATATTATTTAATATAATACTATTATTACTTAAAAAAATTAAAATCATTAATGTTTTTTTATTATTATTATATTACATGCACAATTTCCTTACATTTCTTTGTATGAGAAGAAGGAAAGTTAAAAAAAAAATTATTTTTTGCCTCATTTTTCCAATTTCAACTCCAAATCACTGCTCCCCTCTTTTTCGTTTGCTGAACCAAATAGGTACTTAAGGAGAAAACCATGACAAGAGTTTAGGCTACAAAGTTGACAATACTTGAGATGTAGTGATCGACTCTAAGATGTTATCTCAACGTACGTGAGGTAAGAAGATTTGTGTCAAATGTGGGAATGAAAATATGGTTTCAAAGATGAATCCTAGTTCCCTTGGCTCTCCATAGGGAGATGAATCCTCATTTCTCTTCTCGACTTGGGAGCTTGTTCCATTACATCTAATAGTCCGACATTGCTTAAGAGTCAAAACCAAAAATAATTTTGCCTTCAACTTGTCGTGACATGAGTTACATGCTCCAAAATGGATAATATATTGTGTGCACTGATTGATCCTAATAATGCTATCTTAATGGATTTAGAATCGGAACATATAACATATTAAATTTATTTTAAATTATTTAATATAATAATAAATAGTTCATTGATTTTGTATTAAAGCTGAGTTAAATAGTCTTTTTGGAACTCTCCTAATTATTATATTCGAATTTCATCAATTAGATAATGAATTTAAACATTCATAATCTAACCTTAAATAAATATAGTGTTATTATGTGAATAATAATAAAAAAACACAGAAGAAAATAGAAAATTCAAAAAAAAAAAAAACATAGAAACTCTTGTTGTAATACAATCAAAACAGGAATACAATTATGTAAATCAGAAGAAGAAAAAGGTATTTATCTTCAATGATTATTTCTTTGTAAACTTATTCATTGTTTTCTCCTAGTGTAATAATTTAACGTTTTATCCAAGTGTTATTTATAAAAATATTTTCATTTTCGATAAAGAAATTAACTTTTCTTGTGTACAATACTGTATTGGTTGTCAATTTTTTTCATCAAGTTAACAGAAATTTTTTTGAGGAGCACTATTTAATAACACGCATATTTTATTTCACATATAAATTTTAGTCAACATAAGAGTATTATTTGTGTGTCCTCAGGATTCCTCATCTATAAATACCATACGAGGAAGCTGAAACCTACAGAGTTCTATCAGTCAAAAGTAAGATTTCTTTCAACCATTCTCTTTCTGGTCATACACAGGTCACAATGTTCTCCTCACTTCTTATTCTGTGCCTAACTTTTCCTTTGTTTTTGCTCTTCTTCTTCAAATACTCAACAACCTCCAAAAACCCACCATTTCCACCTGGTCCTAGAGGTCTTCCCATAGTAGGAAATCTTCACCAACTGGAAAGTTCTTCTCTTCATATGCAGCTACGGCAATTCTCAAAGAAATATGGTCCTTTGTTTTCCCTTCAATTAGGTTTAAGACGAGTAATAGTTGTTTCCTCACCAAAACTAGCCAAAGTGGTAATGAAAGACCATGACCTTGAGTGTTGTGATCGACCTAACTTACTTGGCCAACAGAAACTGTCCTATGATGGCTTAGACATGGCATTTTCCCCATACAATAGCTATTGGAGAGAAATCAGAAAAATCTGTGTTATACATATCTTTAGCTCCAAAAGTGTCTCATGTTTTTCCTCAGTAAGAAATTTTGAGGTGAAGCAGATGATAAAAACAATATCTCGACATGCCTCAACTTCAGAAGTTACAAATCTGAATCAATTATTAACGTCTCTAAATAGTACCATTATATGTAGAACTGCTTTGGGGAGAAGGTATGAAGAGGAAGGAACCGAAAGGAGTATGTTTCACCGGTTGTTCAGTGAGTGTGAAGCCATGATTGGTGGTATCCTCTTTTTTTCAGATTATATTCCTTTCATGGGTTGGGTTGATACACTGAGAGGACTGCGTGCACGTCTTCAACGGAGTTTCAAGGAGATGGATAACTTCTACCAACAAGTCATTGACGAACACATGGCAGATTCTCATAAAAATACTCCACACGAAGATGACATCGTTGATGTCTTACTTCAACTCAAGAAACACTATTCGTTTTCCATCGATATCACTAATGATAACATCAAAGCTGTGCTCATGGTTTGAATTTCCATTCCTTTCAATTTCATTCCTTCCGTTTACTTTGTCTTCTTCAATTTGCACAGAAAAAAAACTTACATCATCCCTTTCATTTCTTTGTTGAGTATTAAACTAAGGAAATCCAAATACGCATTTCTTTCTTTAAAAAAAATATCAAAGCGTTGTTTTGAAGGAGAACTTGGTCACATTGTATCGTAAACTAATCCTAGTGCAACGAAGGTACATTTGTGAATTCACAAAGAAAAGAAATTAAGTCTTGTTTAACACAGAAAATGAAATATTGATGCGCAAATTTATTTTCATCCAATTATTAAGTACTGATTTTTTTCATCTGCAGAACATTCTCATTGGAGCAACAGATACAACTGCAGCCACAGTTGTGTGGGCTATGACTTTACTGTTAAAGCATCCAAGAATCATGAAGAAAGTTCAAGAAGAAGTAAGAAGTTTAAGTGGTGAGAAAGCCTTTTTAGATGAAGATGATGTTCAAAAGTTTCCCTATTTAAAAGCAGTGATAAAAGAGACGCTAAGATTTCACCCACCAGCACCATTACTTATTCCTAGAGAAACAAGGAAAAAAGTCATGATAGATGGTTATGAAATTCCAGCGAAGACAATAATATATGTGAATGCTTGGGCTATTCATAGAGATCCTGAGGCTTGGGAAGATGCAGAAGAGTTTATACCAGAGAGGTTTTTAAACAGCACTGTAGATCTTCGAGGACAAGATTTTTGTTTCATACCATTCGGTGCTGGTCGTAGAATGTGCCCAGGTTTGCATATGGGTTTGGCTTCATTGGATGTTATTCTTAGTAATCTTCTTTATTCTTTTGACTGGGAATTGCCGGAAGGAATGAAGAGCGAAGACATTGATACAGAAACGTTACCAGGACTTACACAGCATAAGAAGAATCCTCTGTGTGTTATGGCCAAGTGCCAAATGT
>Ga0214542_1009718_pt1 | contig 14667 bp, 11 predicted proteins | sample CNSS1metaG_FD_160096 | JGI IMG/M metagenome (GOLD analysis project Ga0214542, IMG submission 160096) | Root nodule microbial communities from cowpea collected in UCLA plant growth center, Los Angeles, California, USA - CNSS1 | ecosystem: Host-associated > Plants > Roots > Nodule | place: USA...
ACATATATGTATATATATATATACATGTATATATATATATATATTAAAATACATATCTTAAAATTCATGAATATTTGTCAATTGTGTTTTGTATTGATCTTCATGTGCATATTTGATTGTGGTTGATAATTACTTTCATTTCGTATATCCTGAAGGCCAATGCGAAATACTGGAAAAATTTTGTGAAATTTAAGATATGTATTTTAAAAGTAATATGTACCAATAGAATAAAGAAAGTGAATCTTCTTGAATGGGATAGGGTCACACCTTGATTACGACGTGAGCATTGATTCAAAGATTACTGAAATTATTCACGCAATTTCAGTATATATACGTATGGATCGAGATTTGATTAATTTACCACATATCAACGTTGAGTATGAGAATGGAGTAGAAGAATTTATATAATTTGCGCAACGTTATGAGGGTAGAAGTGATGATGAGGTGAAGTTCAAATGTCCTTGTGTCAACTATTTGAATTGGAGAAAATTGAATGCAACTTAAGTTAGAGAACATCTTATTTTTGATGGTTTTCTTGGAAGTTATACAATATGGACATGGCACGGTGAATTAATAGACTTTCCAATTGTTTCTCGAACTGAACATGTTGTCGATTCCACCATGAAAGAGCGACGGAAAGAGCGATTTTGAAGATCGAGTAGAAGAAGACAATATGGAGGACATGATACGGGATGTTGGCGTAGAAACTTTTGCACAGACGCATGTGTATGAGACGATGTCTGCTGATGCAGAAACTCCGTTGTATGTCGGTTCAACTAAGTTTACGGGATTATCAGCGATTTTAAGACTTATGAATTTGAAAGCGATCAATGGTTGGACAGATAAAAGCTTCACAGAATTGCTCGAGCTCTTGAATGAAATGCTTCCCGGGGGAAATACTCTACCCACTCAAATGTATGACGTCAAGAAAATTCTTTGTCCGATGGGTATGAAGTATAAAAGGATACATGCATGTCCTAATGATTGCATATTATACAGAAAAGAATTTGAAGATTTGAAAAAATGTCCAAAGTGTGGGTCATCACGGTATAAGCAGAAAAGAAATAGTGAAGATAGTGGTCAAATAGAGAAGGAAGGATATACTTTGAAAGTAGTCTGGTACCTTCCAATCGTGCCCAAACTTAAGCGTTTTTTTGCAAATAATAAAGACACTAAAAACCTTAGATGGCATGCAACTGAGAGAAGATGTGACGGACTGCTTCGTCATCCAGCTGATTCAATGCAATGGAAAAATATTGATAAGGAATTTCCCAAGTTCGATGAAGAATGTAGAAATATTCGTTTTGGCTTAGCTACCGATGAGAGTGATGTTTCCCCTCGCGTGATTCATAACCTTACCAAAGAGGTAAGTGATATTAAGGCTCAAATGGCTGACATGCAACCCAATTTACACTTCATATCTGAGCAATTAAGAAAATTTTCACACACACACACACACATACATACACACACACATCGTGCTTCACCTAGGTTTTCTCGTCCTCCACAACATGACCAGGCTCATAGTGGTGAAGAGGAGGAATTAGGACGCCCCTTTCCAAGGCAAGATCCTCATGTTAGAAGGCAAAGGTGTGTTCCTCCTCACCCCAAAGAAACTAGGATTGATTTGCCTCCTATTCATGGCAAAGACAATGTAGAGGCATACTTGGATTGGGTGGAAAAAGTTGAACAACTATTTGATACCCACGTAGTTGAGGAAGAGAGGCGTGTCTTTCTTACTGTCCTCAGCTTCCAAGGTCATGCTTTAAATTGGTTGGCCTCCATTGTCCTCCAAAAGAGAAGGAAAGGCCTTCTTGAGATTGAATATTGGTTTGATCTCAAAGAAGTCCTTCATGCTCGCCATGTTCACACATACTGCAAGAGAGAGCTAATGGAAAAACTCCAAAGGCTCCAACAGAGATCCATGTCTGTAGAGGAATATAGGCAAAAAATGGAATTGTGAATCTTGAGGGCGGGGATAGAAGAAGAAGATCTAACCATTGCTAGGTTCTTGAGTGGTCTTAATTATAACATTCAAAATAGAGTTGAGTTGCTCCCTTATCAAAACTTAAATGATCTTGTTCAATTGTGCATCAAGGTTGAGCAACAACTCTTAAGGAAACCTTCTCGTAAGGATCCTTCACTCTCCTTTTCTACACTAGAATTTCAAAAGAAAATTTTTTCCAAAGAAAAGGAAACCACTCATAGACACCCAACAAATGGTCAAGATAAAGGTGACACCTCCAAAAGAGGTAGTGAGATTAAGTGTTTCAAATATCTAGGTCGAGGTCATTTGGCTTCCAAGTGCCCTACAAAACGCATCATTGTGCTTAAGGGCCAAGACCTCTACAGTAGTCAAGAGGAGTCTTCTAGGGAATCTTCTTCCTTGAGTGACTTCGAGAGTTACAAAACGTCCAAATCTAAGCTTCATTCATATGCCAAAGAGGGTTCTCTTTTAATGATTAGGAGGCTTCTCAATAACCAACCTAGCATGCCTCTCAATGACCAAAGAGAAAACATTTTTCACACAAGATGTGAGGTTTTAAACAATACATGTTTTTTTATCATTCTTGTTGCAATTGTTGTAGCACTAGAATGGTTAAGAAGTTGAACTTAACTTTGTTAACCCATCCAAAACTTTATAAACTTCATTGGCTAAATGAAGATGGGGTCTCGAAGTTAAGCATCAAGTTAAAGTTAAGTTTTCCATTGGCAAGTTTAAAGATAAAGTTTTATGTGATGTGATCCCAATGGAAGCTTGCCATATTCTCTTAGGTAGGTCGTGGCAATTTGATCGCCAAACCATACACCATGGCCATACCAATGAGATCACCCTCCAACATCATTCAAAAACATATGTTTTGCATCCCCTCACTCCTAGCCAAGTTGCTAGTGACCAAGCTCAAATGCGAGCTAGGAGAGAGGAAGATAGTTCCAAGAACTCTAAGTCTAAGTTATTCAAGGACTTTACGACAAGGGTAGAGGAAGTTTCTACTTCTAAGGATGTTAATCATGAAGTGCTTTTATCTCATGAAACCCTTTTGCACATACTTCATGAAGAACATCCTTCCTACCTTCTGTTTTGTTAAGCTGTCCTTACTTGTCTTCAACATCCATTAAGGATTTACCTCCTTCAATCTATGCTCTCCTCCATGAATTTGAAGTTCTCTTTCCTAAGGATGGTCCTCATGGCCTCCCACCTTTTAGAGGGATTGAGCACCAAATTGATTTTGTCCTAGGGGCAAGTCTACCTAATAGACCAGCCTATAGGACAAACCCAATTGAGACAAAGGAGATAGAGACTCAAGTGACTGAGTTGTTAGACAAGGGATGAGTTCAAAAAAGTCTTAGTCCTTGTGATGTCCCTATGTTGTTGGTCCCCAAAAAAGATGGAAAATGGCGCATGTGCTATGATTGTAGAGCCATCAACAACATTACCATTAAATATAGGCATTCAATCCCTAGACTTGATGATATGTTGGATGAGTTAAATGGAGCCAAAATCTTTTCAAAAATAGATCTTAAGAGTGGTTATCACCAAATTCGCATTCAAAAAGGTGATGAGTGCAAAACTGCTTTTAAAACCAAATTTGGTCTATATGAATGGTTAGTCATGCCTTTTGGCATAACCAATGCTCCTAGTACCTTCATGCGCCTAATGAATCATGTCTTAATGATTGTATAGGCAAGTTTGTAGTAGTTTATTTTGATGATATTTTAGTTTATAGTCATAGTTTTAGTTTGCATATAGGTCATCTTAGGGTAGTTATTTCTCTCCTTAGAGACCACCAACTCAATGCAAATATAGCTAAGTGCACTTTCTATATAGAGAGTGTCATCTTTCTAGGGTTTGTGGTCAACAAAAATGGGGTTCATGTTGACCCCGAGAAAATAAAAGCCATCCAAGAATGGCCTGTGCCTAAGAATGTTGGGGACATCCGTAGTTTTCATGGGCTAGCTAGCTTCTACAGAAGGTTTGTACCCAATTTTTTCACTCTAGCTTCACCCCTCAATGAGCTTGTCAAGAAAGACACACCTTTTGAGTGGGGTGATAGGCAGCAAAACGCCTTTGATGAGATCAAGGGTAAACTCATCCAAGCTCCCATTCTTGCTCTACTAAATTTTGATAAAACTTTTGAGCTCGAGTATGATGCTTCTGGGGTTGGAGTAGGTGCGATTTTGTTACAAGAAGGCCATCCTATTGCTTATTTTAGTGAAAAACTTAATGGTCCTTCTCGTAATTACACTACCTATATGACAAAGAGTTATATGCTCTTATCCGAACTTTTCATACTTGGGAACACTATCTTGTGTCCAATGATTTTATCATTACACTGATCATGAAACTATCAAGTATTTAAAGAGCCAGAACAAACTCAATAAGAGGCATGCAAAGTGGGTTGAATACTTAGAACAATTCCCTTATGTCATCAAATATAAGAAAAGTAAGACCAATGTTGTGGCTGATGCTCTTTCTAGAAGATACACTCTTTTAGCCAAACTTGGATCTCAAATTCTTGGCTTTGACAACATTTGTGAATTGTACAATCAAGATCCCTTCTTTGCTAATATTTTTTCAAATTGTCAAAATAAGTCCTAAGGTGGCTTCTATGTATCCAATGGATATCTTTTTAAAGAAGGTCTCCTATGCATTCCTATTAGTTCTCATCGCAAACTTCTTGTTAAAGATATGCATGAGGGGGGACTTATGGGTCATTTCGGGGTCGCCAAAACTTTGGTTATGCTTAGAGAGAAATTTATTTGGCCCCACATGAAAAAGGAAATCCAAAAATATTGCACTAGTTGTTTGAGTTGTCTGCATGCTAAGTCTAGCACAATACCTGTCGGGACGTATACTCCTTTGCTAGTGGCTTCCGCCCCTTGGGAGGATATAATCATGGACTTTGTTCTAGGGCTTCCCAAGACTTCTAGGGGTGTTGGTTCTATTTTTGTGGTTGTGAACCGTTTTTCTAAACTGGCTCATTTTATTCCATGCCACAAAGTAGATTATGCAAGCCACATAGCAAAGTTGTTCTTTAGAGAAGTGGTTCGTCTCCATGGCTTACCCAAAACCATTGTGTCTGATAGGGATACCAAGTTCCTTTGCCATTTTTGGAGGACCTTATGATCTAGGCTTGGAACCAAACTTTCTTTTTCTACTTCTTGTCATCCACAAACTGATGGGTAAATAGAGGTAGTTAATAGATCCCTATCCACTTTGCTTAGGGTTGTGCTTAAGGGGAACCATAGATCTTGGGATGAGTGTCTTCCCCATATTGAGTTCGCATACAATCGAGTGGTCCATAGCACCACCAAACTCCCCCCTTTTGAGGTTGTTTATGGCTTTAACCCTTTTACACCATTAGACTTATTGCCTCTTCCAATTGCTTTTGACTTTGTTCATAAAGAAGGGGTTTCTAAGTCTAAATTTATAAAGGATTTACATGAGAAGGTTAAAGGTCAAATTCAAGCCCAAATGGACAAAATTGTCCATTCTAAAAACAAAGGCAAGAGAGTTCCGCCCTTTAATGAAAGAGACTTAGTTTGGCTACACCTAAGGAAGGAAATATTCCCTCAATTGCGAAAATCCAAACTTAGTCTTCGTGGTGATGGTCCATTCCAAGTTATTAAGAAGATCAACAATAATGTTTATCAATTAGATCTTCCTACTAAATATGTTGTGCATCCAACTTTTAACATTACTGACTTAGTTCCTTTTACAAGTACTATTGATAATGAGGATAACCACTAGGATTTGAGGGAAAATCCTCTTTAAGGGGGAGGGGATGATGTGACCCCAACAAGCCCAACATCAAGCCAAGGTACACCTTCAAGTCCAAGCCCAACAAAAGGCCCAAGAACAAGGGGCATGCTCAAGAATCCAATTGGGCTTCATCCAAGATGGCCCAAACCCACATGGGCTTCTCACACTCTTCACATGGGCTAAAGAAGATGTGAAGATTTGAAGAGGTATATCAAAGAGCAGTAGAATAGCAATAAGATTGACCCATTATTTAGGTCTTGTTTTCTAGAATAATAAGTCAAACAATGTGTAGTTGAATTGCTACAATTGGGCTTGACTAAGCCCAATAGGAGATTTGGTCGTGAGCTACCAAAGGTCCAAGGTGGACTAAGTGGAAGTTAACATTCCTTCTTACACCTTACAGATCCAATACATCCAAGGGCTTGGAATGCTTCCTCCTTTTCCAAGGTATCATCCAATGGGCGTGAGCATTGCTCCTTCTCCAAGCTATCTTCCATGGCCAAGATTGAATGCCTTTCTCATCTAAGGGCTAAGAGTGCTTATGTGTATTTGCTTTCGTATAAAAGTCTAAATTTTAGGATATTGTAATCACTCTTGAACTTTTAAGTAATAGATGTTTAGTGTTGAGAAAACTCCACTCCTATTGCCTTTTGAGAGTCAATTGAGCTAGAGGATTGAAATGTCTCCTCTAGCCACCTTCCTCTATCTTCTCTAAGATAGAATCCATTTCTCACCTTTCACTCCATTGTTGATATCAACCTTCATCCTTCACCTAGCTTCCGCTAACCATCACTCATCCATGGAGTTCTCTTCTTCACCTTCATGCACGTGGCTCCACTAAGACAGTTCAAACCGATGTTAATAATTTTAGTGACAGTTATTTTGATGGTTATATCAAATTGATGTTATTATCCTTTATGACGCTGAATTTTATGGCAGTGAGCTAACTAGGGAAAAAGAAATAGTGGTGGTTTAACCACCATTAAACAACAAATTCAATCAATGTTCAAAAAATTAAAATTTTATTGGTAACGGATAGATTTTAAGCGTGAGTAATATCGATTACTTTTGTAATGTATATTGACAATGTTTTGTGACATGACTTATAAAGCACATTATGGTGGTCTAACTGCAAAAGTGAAAGTAAGATAAAAATAAATAAAACCGACACTACTTGAGTATTATTTTTACAATAACTATCTTAAGCATTTGATGTGACCCCACCAAGCCCAATTGCACCTTCAAGCCCAAGCCCATTAAAAGACCCAATTACAAGATCAATGATGAAAAAGATTCAAAAGGGCCTCCCATTAGATGATCACAAAATCAATGGGCTTCTCACATTCTTTACATGGGCCAAAGAGATCACAAAGACTTGAAGAAGTACATGTAAATATAGTAGTGTAGATTTAAATTGGGTCATTGTTTGGGCTTTGCTTTCCAATAATACATAAGACATGAAAGGAACATAGGATGGGTTAAAATTGGGCTCGGCCCAATTCTCTTCATACATGGCCAAGATTTTCAAGACAAGGAGGCTCATTTGCTTCATAGTTTGACTGAAGTTGGTCATCACATCTAAAGGCTAAGAATCCTTCTTGTTCTTCAAGCCAAGATCCAAGGGGCATGATCTTATCTCCTTCTCCTAGCTTGATCTAAGGGCCAAGATCAAGGCCCACTCCATCCAATGGCTCTCCTTTCTCATGTGTACATGGCTTCATATAAAAGCCAAAATTTCACTCATTTGTAGACACTCTTGAAATTTTATGCAATAGATGCAACTTGAGTTGAGAGCACTCCTCCCTCTATTGTCTTTGAGAGTCACCATTTTCTAGAGATTTCCTCTCTCTACCTCTAGCCACCTTCCTTAGGCTAGCATAGATTAGGAAATCCTATCACCTCTTTCACCTTCCATTGCTTGCAAGTGCTTTCCAACTTGCCTCCATTCCTTCATCCATTTTCGCTGCCATGGAGCTCTTTATGTACCTTTGGAGCTCTACCAGCATTGTACATATTATAGTTTCTAATTGATTGAAGGCGCAAAAATTTTTATATTGATCTTGTATAGAAACTAAAAGTTTAGTTAGTTCTATTTGCAGAGGATTGGCACCGACACTTTCATGTTTTAGACCATTTGCTCAAAGGACTGTTGCAACAAGCCGTGTATTCTATGTTATAGAGAGAATCCCGAGACTGAACCCTATAGCCATGAGAAATTAGAATTGTGTACCATTATTGTGATGTGTCCAAGAGTAATATTTAGTTGAATTTTGGTAAATTTTCTTCGTGTTGGTATCAAGTTGCGAATGCTTTATTAACCTACAAACTTCTTTACCTATCAAGTCTTGTGCTTTAAATTTTACAAAAGTTTATCAGAAAAAAAAAATCTATTTAAGGTATAAGCTATAAAAGGCTCACTTTTCCTTATCAATTGCAATATCTATTTTTATTTAAAAAAATTATGATTTTATTGTCAATTTATAATCACTACTAAATATTAAATATTAAGCGCCGCTAAATAATATATAACTTTAATTATTTTAATAAGAGTTATTTTAATGATTATATTAAACCGATATTATAATGCTTTAAAACAGAGAAAGAAATAAGAAAGGTTAAATCTACCGCTAAATAACGCATATTTCGGTTAAAACTAATACTAAATAACTGATATTTAAGTGACGTTACAAATCAAATTTTCTGTAGTGCGTCATTACAGTATAGCCACTTATTCGGGCAAAATAATGGATGTATGTATTCACATATGACTTATGGATAGAAACCAGAAAGAAAACGAAGAAGTATTGAAAGACAGTTACATGTCTGTATTCATTTGAATTCAGAAAAAAAAAAAAAAAAAACAACATAGAGAACAAAATTCTGTGCTGAGTTCAATTCACATGAAAATTCTCTCCCTGCTATGGCTATAGCTGGAGAAGAAGACAGAGAAATCCACAGAGCACGAGCTTCCAAAGGTAGAAGGCTTAAGAAAAGCAATAATAAAAAAAAAAGAGTAGTATGAGAAAGTGAGTGATCATAATCTAACCAATGAATCAGGTGGTGGAGGGGGTTTGCTTCAAGAATGCGATAAACTGTTGAACGAGATCCAAAGCGTTTTGCTTAGAAGGCTGAAGAAGATGAAACACATGGTCTTCTCCGGGGAACTCCACCTTCTCCACCTCACCCTTCCACCCAGTTTTCTTCAGCGCCTCGTAATAGCTGCAGCCTCTGTCCTTAAGAAAATCATTCTCCGACACGAAGATCAGCAACCTCGGACACGCCAGATCCGACAGTTTCGGATCCAGCGGGGCGTGGATCATCATGTTGCTCGGTCCTTCGTATGTAGGGTACAGATACGCTACCAGCTCGTCCTTTTTATCGTTCCCGAAGAATGGGTGAAGCAGCACCATCCCCTGGAGGCTCAATCCCGCGAAACCCTCTGCAGTGCCTCGCATCACCACGTTGTGGGCGATGTTGCCGCCGGCACTGTCACCGGCGATGAACACGTTTTCTGGATCGCCGTGGGCGTTGAGCCAGGGCTCCGGGCCGGCACCGGTAGCGTGGGAGGCGACCCACAGGAAGGCTTCCCAGGCGTCGTTGTAGCCGGCAGGAAGGGGGTGCTCCGGGGCGAGGCGGTAGTGAACGGAGGCGACGATAACATTGGCGCCGGCGCAGACTGTATTGAGGTGGCTGTGGTAGGCCGGGTTGAAGGGGGTGCAGACGCAAAAGGCGCCACCGTGGATGTAGACGAGAATAGGGAGTTTCTGGGAGGAGGAGGAAGCGGCGGAAGGGAGGTAGAGGCGGACGGCGACGTTGGTTTGGGGATTTATGGTGACGTCTTTGGATTCAACGGCGGTGGTGGGGTCGATTCCGGCAGGAGTGGTTTCCGTGCCGAGGAGACGCTCGATGCTGCCGTCTTTGTAGGCGCGGAAGAGGTGAGGAAACTCGCGGACAACCTCGCCTTTGTTGGTGTTTGGTTCCATTGCAGTGATGAGAAAAGATGTACGAAAGATGGAATAAGAAAAAGTGTGAAAAAGAGATCGTGAGAGAGTTTGGTGTTGTTAGCAATGAATAAAAGAGAAAGGGTTGGCAGAAACAACAGGGAATGGTCGATGGTTAGAGACAATGCCATAATGAACGGTTTAACTGCTTTCTGAAATTTACACCAATCCATAATATCTTTGTCCTTAACGTGGTCCGGCGCAAATTATTCAACGTTGTTTCAACCTTTTCGGCCTGTTCCCTTAGAGGACCCAAAACCACATATTTAATGTGCAAGGAAATTATCATGGAAAACACGAAAAAGATAATGTTATGGCTTTCCCTTCAAACTACTAAACAAGTTACTAAAGTTTATACATAATTAGGTTTCTATACATTTTGATGAATAGTTTCAATTTATTAATAAATAAATAAATAAAATTAACAAATTTCAATGTTAATACAAGTTAAATCATTTATTCTAGTATATTACTATTTTAATATAGGGTTAAGTATATTTTTAGTTCCTGAACTTTGATCTAAAATTGGGTTTCGTCCCTGTCCGAAACTTCAATATATTTTGGTCCCTAAACTTTAAAAATGAATGAATATAGTTCTTTTAACTCAATTACGTTAACATTTTTTGAAGTGTCAAACATATTTCTCAGTAGATATTGAATCAAGAATGTGTCAAACAATGTAAAAAACTCCAATACTAATATGAAAAACGTTCGACACGTAAAAAAAAAAGACGTATAAAATGTATCGAAGTTTCAGAAAGAGACGAATTCCAATTTTGAGTCAAAGTTCAAGGACTAAAAACATACTTAACCCTTTAATATATCATTATTTTATATATTAAAAGATTAGAATACAATTTTATTTTTATTTAAAATTAATTTTAATTTAATTTTTTAAAAATATTTTTTATACTGTCAATTTAAAAATTTTATTTAAAAATTATTTTTTAAACATATACAATTAAATTTATTCTATTACATCTATTAACACTACAAGAAAATTAAGATTTACTTATTGTACCTATCCGACCCAATAGATGATGCTAAGTAATACAAATAAGGCCCAATTAGCCTCATCTCCAAAGAACATGGAGGTTTGTGTCTCAACCTTTGAAAGTATCTCATGGAGGCCTATCAAAACCACCCAAATCTTGCCACTTGTCTGAAAGCTCACTTCAAGACCCCAGCAAAAACATTTGAAGCCCACCATGGGACCTGGTAAAACTTTGCCTAGACCTCACACTTTTATAGTCACCACTAGGAGCCAAGCTCAACTCTCATACGAGATGGAATCAAACCTAGTGACAACTCTACTGGGTCATATTCAAATCCAATCTAGGAGAATGAGTGACAACATAGACGTCATGGTGACAAAATCATTGCCTTACGTGCACAACAACAGGCCAACCTTCAAGCGTTGAACCAAAAACTAGCCACCCTAGAGGAGGGAAGAGCTCCCCCGCAGCCTCGAAGGGAACCACCTTCATCCGTCGTACACACTTGACACTCCTCTACCAACAATGAGTCTCCTCACTACGTGCAGCACTGGAAAGGCCGATCCCAGTCGCCTAGAGGGAATCCTCAGGCCAATGCCTCACTCCATTCCTGGGCGCCCTAACGATTCTTGAGGAGCATCAACTAGGTAAGCCAGTTCCTACCATGATGCCTACCTTCCATAACTTTCTCTAACAACCCCATGTTTGTCATAACAACCATCGCCAATTGAAGAATCCTCAAAATCCTCACAGACCAAGGAAGCTTAGCGGACATCCTGTTCTGGCATGAGTTTAAGAAGCTAGAAATCCTAACCAATCTAATCTAGTTGTACCTTGAGTCGTCGCTCAATTTCATAGGAGAAAGGGTCGACACTAGAGGTTATATTGATTTATTTAGGACCTTTAGCACAATAGAAGCCCATTATACTGTGATGGTGTGGTATCCCATCATCGAGGCAGGAATATCCTACAACAAACTAATCAAACATAAGAATCTGAATGCATTAGGGGTCGTGGTATCCACAGCCCACATGGCTATTCAATTCCCGACCGAGGACTGATCAACTATTTTATGAAGGTAGCCTCTGACAGGTGGTCACTCTTAATGTTGCTCCTGCGCATGTCATGGTGCCATAGGGATTCAACGTTAGGCGCGATGGCGGAGGCGTGTTCCAGCCGAAAGACAAGTCCCTTACTGGCAAAGCCTGGGACATTCCTCGAAGTGGATGGAGGCACTACAGAAGGACCAACAAACAAAGTCCCACCTTGAGCAATTGGCCCTCAGGAAGCCCCGTCATTTAAAGGATTCCCGCCGAGGCCAACCTCCGCGGGTTGTCCAGATGCATCGCCAGTGGTCAGGTCTACCATTTTAGCCGCCACAACTGGCATGCTCGTGGAAGGCTTTAGAGTCGGGGTATGGGCCACCTACAACTTCAACTTAAAGAACTTGTCTTTGAAGTTCTTGAAGGACTAGGAATACATGGTGAACAAAGAACCGTGTGTGACGCCATTCAACAAAATCCAGTCGATCTTAGCCTTGTGTTTCATCAGATAGAAATACATGAACATATTGGGTGTGAGGATCAGGTAGAGATGCTCACAAACGATCTCAAAAGCCTTTACAAAACTCCAACCGTTAGGATGAAGTTGACTCTGCGTAACAGACATAATTGATAAAAGATCACTTTCAAACTCAGACAGAGAAAAAGAAATATCGAAATCACGGAAATACTCATATACATATGTCAAAACCTTGTCCTCCTCGGCAGAACGAGGGAATACCCTATCACCTAGGGAACAAGGAAGGCCGATAAGCCCTCGGGTAGAAGGTGAAGGTAGACATCAACTCGAACAATTTTACCTCAATAAGGTACTCAAGGATGAAGAAGGCCACCTTGTCCAGAATCAAATATACCTAGGGTTCCTAATAAGAGGAGATTGCTCATTCCCCCGAGCCGTAGGAACAGATGACTTAGCCTGAGTCATGGGAAGAACAATCTTCTTACCCTTTGCTAGTTTCTTCTTCTTTTTTGGAGCCGTGATGGCAGCCTAAAGAAGGCCACCACAGAAGGTGCGACGGAGAGGGGCTCTATGAAGACCCTCTCCTCATAAACAAGATAGTTATCTAGGGAGGAATCCTCACTCATAGGGGTGACCTCCCACACCATCATCGGTCATTGAAAGAGGCGCCTAAAGACAAGGCCAAAAGATGAACATGAAGATGAAGACATACCTATGAGTGACAAATGTAGAAGTAAGTGTAAAACCCGTAGAATTTAATTAATTAAATAATTAATTAATTAATAAATGTGGGTAGTGGAAGTCTTTATGACATTAAACTCTAAATTTCATGACATGGAAAAGTTCTAGCTCAAGTAGTTGAGAGTACTTAAATGTGTGAGAGGACTTGAGTTTGAGTCCTATGTATGCCATTTATGTGTTATTTATTTATTATTGTTTTGTTATATATGTTATCATGTTGTGGAAGGATATAATACTTGAATTATATTAGTTATCACGAAACATGAATTGACATGATGGTTTGGCATTGACTTGACATTGGCATGATTATAGGTTCAAGCCTTGGAAAATCCAAATTAAACTTTATTTTTGCTATTGTTAGTTTTGGCTTGAATATGAAAGGGTAGATGAAATCCTAGCAGCCAAGGGGGCTGGGAAAACAGTCACTTAAGGGTGCTTGAATGACAATTAACACCATCAATAGGAAAATTTTCGTTTTGGGATTTTAATGCACTTTTAAGACACCATTAAAAAGAAAATTGAGAGAGAGAAGAAAGGTTTTCTGCATTTGACATTCAGCCTAGAGAGAGAAGTGTGAAAATTGAGTGTTGTGAGGATTGAGAGTGTTAAGGGGAGTTTTGGGGCTGAATTGAGAAGAACCAAGGAGGGCCATTGGTGATCAAGGGAGAATTTTCAAAGTTCTAAGCAAAAGAGATCAGGTTAAGGGAGCTAGACTCTGATTTCTTTATTTGTCTCAATAATTACATGAAAAGTATGATAACTTGAATGCATGATCCCTATTATATATGTGAATTTCTGATTTCTGAAAATTTTCCAGAAATCGCCTGGCGGGCTATACATAGCCGCCAGGCGGCTCATACCCTTTTGTGTGTTTTCTGAGTTTCCTGGAGGCATCGCCTAGTGATGAAGCCCTGTACCGTCAGGCGACGCAAGCTTGTAACCCATTTCTGGGTTTCTCTGATGAACTGTTTGGCGGTGATGAATTTCCGCTAGGCGACGCGAGTCTGTTAGGCTCGATTTTGTGATTTTGTGCGTTCTGGAATGAGTTTGATCGGGGAAAAGCCAAGTGGTAGTTAAGGGATGATATAACATGTATTTCATTGATTTTTAGTGTAATTGATGGTGTAATATGATGGAACAATATAATTGAAGTCTTAGGGTTTTTATATTAGAGGTTTGGTAGAATTAAGCTCGATAGTGTTAATTATACTAAAACAACTTCTGTTGGAATTAGGCAAAGTGATTATTGGTGTCACTAGTATCATGTTCTTGGAAGGAATCGATTGAGATAGAAATAGGAGAGCATCCAAATGGTGTGGGAGATTCTTCGCGGGTGCTGTAAAGTCTGGGAAATTGCCCAGAAACACATGCGCCGCCTGGCGGCACGGGGCTTGCCGCTAAGCGTCATCGCAACAACATTGATTCTGCATGGCTACAAGAGACAGTGTTGATGTTGGGTAATTTTGGTGTTCAGATAGGGAAACGAATGGACTTGGGAAATGTAATTTGGGAATTAGGCATATGTGAAACGAGGGATTGAGTTGAGATAGGAAGAATTTGGGAATTTAGCACATTACAAAGTTCTGCCTAAACCAGTACTAATAAGTGAGTTTGGGGGGGGGGGGGAAGAAAAGGAAGGGATTGA
>Ga0214542_1009720_pt1 | contig 14664 bp, 8 predicted proteins | sample CNSS1metaG_FD_160096 | JGI IMG/M metagenome (GOLD analysis project Ga0214542, IMG submission 160096) | Root nodule microbial communities from cowpea collected in UCLA plant growth center, Los Angeles, California, USA - CNSS1 | ecosystem: Host-associated > Plants > Roots > Nodule | place: USA...
GAGAAAAGACTTTGAAGCAAGAGAGAAATTAAAAAAAAAAAAAAGTGCGTTTGAAAGAAAATCAAAAGTGGTCGAGTTAAAGAGTAATTCAACCTCAAGGGAACTCATTGTTAGGGATTTGGTGTGTAATCCTTCACCAATTCCTTTCATGAAGACCCAAGTTCTAAAGGGAGTTTTCCCATCTTTAAACTCTTCTCACTTTTTTATTAAATCTCTTGTTTTGTTTCCTTCTCAGACTTTTTGTTCTTTATCTCATTCCCTTATTTCATCCTCTTCAAAATATAGTGCCAAAATACACTTTGACTTTCCATTTCTTTTCAAAACTCATCCAATTCAAAGTGTGAAACACTTTTTTTGTGAAGTGGGCCTAATCCCAACTTTTTCAAAATTTATAAGCCCACTTTCACACATTCTTGAATCAATTCTACTGCATGGTCTTCATGATTTTAATCCAATTCTGTTTGATGACTATTGCAGATATGTTTTTTATCCTGGTAGAACCCAGCTTTGGTTGCTGTGAGCCTTAAATAACCCTCTTGATTTGAGGTCAGATCCTCTTCAAGTGGGAGGAGATGATGTGATCCCAACAAGGCTTATAGCTTGGGTCAACGCCTAGGCCCAAATCATGCTCAAGGCCCAATACATGGCCCACATGCACCTTCAAGCCCAAGCCCATCAAGAGGCCTAATAATAAGGAGCAAGCTCAAAAAGATCCAATTAGGCTTCATTCAAGATGGCCTAAACCCACATGGGCTTCTCATACTCTTCACATGGGTCAAAAAAGATGTGAAGATTTGAAGAGGTGTCTCAAAGAGCAATAGAATAGAAATAATATTGGCTCATTGTTTAGGCTTTGCTTTCTAGAATAATAAGTCAAACAATGAGTAGTTCAATTGATAAAATTGGGCTTGACTAAGCCCAATAGGAGATTTGGCCATGAGCTATCAAAAGAGCCAAGGTGAACTAAGTGGAAGTCAACACTTCTTCCTACACCTCATGGATCCAAAGCATCTAAGGGTTAGGAATGCTTCCTCCTTTTCCAAGGCATCATCCAATGGCAAAGATCAAGCCTCCTTCTCCAAGCTTGATCTAAGGGCCAAGATCAAGGCCCACTCCATCCAATGGCTCTCCTTTCTCATGTGTAAATGGCTTCATATAAAAAGCCAAAATTTCACTCATTTGTAGACACTTTTGAATTTTGCAATAGAAGCATAGTGTTGAGGGTACTCCACCCTATTGCATTTGAGAGTCTCATTTGCTAGAGGATTGAATAATCTCCTCTAGCCACCTTCCCTTAGCTTTCTCTTAAGCTAAACTTTCAAACACCTTAGTCCAAACCAATGCTTAGCAAAAGCCTTAAACACTTGCTTCCACTCCCTTCCATGGATCACGTCTACTTCATGGAGCTTTCATCCATTCCGCACCAAGAGCTCCACCAGAACCAAATGCACAATGACAAGATACATGTGTTTCATTGTTCGCCTCTTCCTCCAAAACAATATGATATGCCTAAATTTATTTTCATATATGTTTTCATCAAGATTCTACATCCAATTGGTGCCTTCACTCTTAGCCTTGCATACTCCAAGCGTTCATAAGTTGTTGTTCCTACGTTAATAGATACCAAGATACTGATTGGAGTAACTACTTTAGCGAAGTAGTGTTCTGACCATAACCTGAAAGGTGAACCCCTACATCTAACCCAAGCTAACTTGTTCTGTATTATTTGAGAGGATGACCATGGTTTAATTGACTCAATATTTTTCTCCCACCACTCCTTATCTTCATCGATCAACTTCCCTACCTCTACTCCTCCACTCTCTTGAATCAGCAGTGCATTCTCCCCTATATATTTGAGACTATCATGACCCATTCCCCCTTTTTCAATTTCCTCAATAATCAAATGTAACTTCGTGTAGTTGCTAACCCGTCCAATATAGCTTCCTTCCAACCATTTGATGTCTGCTTCTTCTACCTCAAAGGTAATAACTTTTTAGTGTTGTCCTTGCGAGGAGTTATCTTCAGAAGTTTTTGTTTCTTGCACATATGTACGCTGGTTCCTTTTCTCCTTCCACACAGGCACTATTCTATATGCTTTGATGGCTTGTGATTTGGCTCTTTTGTTGAATATGATTGTGCCTTACATTTTTCCTAAATCTTGGCAGATTCACGTGAAACTTAGTAGACCCGGTGAGGATATAATTTAGTTGTTGTTGGAGAGTTTGGGTATCTCAGACATCAACAAAACGCACAAATCCATACCTATGACCCCATTTATCCAATCTTCTAGATATGAAGACTTTTGAAACCCTTCCCCACCGTCAAAATATTTTCCACATATCAAACTCACCATAACTATTTGGGAAGTGAGAAAAGAAATATGTAGTCCTCCTTCCACCCTCCATCTTACTACCATTTCACATTCATCGTAGCACTATTGATGGTCACATTTTAGAAGAAGAAGAGAACAACTTCGTCAACATTTTGGTCGGCAATGGAGATAGATGAAGAACCTAGTTCAACAGATTTTCGAAAAGAGAGAAAGGAGCATTTTTTCTATTTGGAGAGGTGCATAAGTTTAAGGTTCAGGGTTTATTTGAATGTCATTCATTTCATGTTCATTTTCAAGTATAATAGATGGACCAAGAAAGGGAAAGGTAGTGGTGTGCCAACTTCAAACTAGAAAATCTGAGCAATTCCCATAGAAAAATCAGTACAACTTCTTCTCAATGAAAATACATGGAATTCACCCTTGTAAATAAATATTATTCTTAAAATTTTAAATAAGTCATCCCAATTATAAGAACAATTAGATGAGTTTTAGTTTGCTTTTTTTGATAGATTTTATTTTTTTGGGTTAAGTATGTTTTTAGTCCCTATACTTACATGCGAAATTGGAAATTAACCCTCCCTCAAAGTTCATATAAAATTTGTCCCTATACTTTAGTAATGCATGGAATTAGTCCTCCAAAACAAACAAACTTAACTTTTAGACGTGTCTAACGGTCATGTAGATTGGAATGACATTGCAAAACACGTGGTGGCCTGATTGGTACGTGTAATTTCAAAAAAAAAATTGTTTTTTATTTATCTTTATATATATATATATATATATATATATATATATATATATATATATATATATATATATATATATATATATATTCTTTTGACTCTGGATGAATTTAGAAAAAAGTATTCAGTCACCAATTTGGTCACTAATAGTCACTGTGATTTTCGGTCACTAAAATCACTCGCCATTTTTCATTTTTCTAGTAGTGTAACCACTAAAAAAATTATTATTTAGTGAAGGTTTTGTTTTTAATCTACGGGGGTGTTCACCCTCCGCAAATTCATTTGCAGAGGTTTTCTAAACCTCCGTAGTTAGAGTCGTCACAAGCTATTTGCGGAGGTTTTGGATGACCCCTGATATCCAAATTATATTGTAGAGGTCTTTTTGTGAAGGTTTTTAAAATCTTTTGGTGACTATTATTTCATGGAGGTTTGAAACCTCCTTTATTTCAAACTATTTTATTGCATATTAAACCTCTATTTTTCCACTTTTTTGTGGGGGTTAGTACCCTCTTCAATTTGGTGATTATATTGTTAAGGTCTTAACCTCCCTCATTTGTATTATTTAATTTTTGGATTTATTATTTTATTTTGATTACGTTATTTCTAATCTCTAAATATAATTATTTATTAGTGATTAGAAACTCCTGTAATGACAATGGATAAATCTAAATTGAGAAAACGCAGATGAGGAGATGAACGACAGAGCTTGACGACGGAGCTAGGATTTGCAAATTTGGGAGAAACGTGTGAGCAATGTAAAACCTTTGGAGGGAAAGGCTGAAAAAATAATTGAAGGGGAACAAAAAGTGTAGAATAATTTTCAAAGGTTATAGACCTCTTCAAAATATAATTTAAACCCCCATTATTCTCGACATTTTGAAAATCTAACATAATCATCTTAAATAATATTATTTTATGGAGGATTTTTATAACCTCCACAAGATAATAATTTTTTTGTAATGTCGTGTAGATTAGATATTCACTTAGTAAATTTAGTGAATTATAAAAATTATTTACATATTCACCAAGTATAGATTAAATTATTTTAAAAATTATTTATATATTCACTAAGTGTAGATTATATATTCATTAAGTGAATATATATTCATTTAGTGAATTTTAAAAATTATTTATATATTCACTAAATATAAATTTAATTATTTGTGCATTATATATTTACTAAGTGAATTTTAGTGAATTTATCACAATTTTTCTAATACATTAATTATATATAATAAGATATTAGTTTATAATAAGTTTTATCTTCTTAAAATTTAGAAAACACTTAATATTTCAATAAATACTTGATTTAACTAACCAATAATAATTTTAAAAAAATCGTAAAATTTCAAACATGACTTAAATTTTTTTCTTAAAAAAATAAATTTTTCATCTCAATATTAGGTTATATAAGTGTTATCATTTAACACTTACATATAACATAATAATCAATTAATTAATTCAAACAACTATTCTTCCTAAGTATGTTTTTAGTTAAATGTGAAATTGAAATTCATCCCTCTCTCTCAAAGTTCATATAAAATTCGTCCTTTTACTTTAGTAATACATGTAATATGTTCTCTAGAACTAAAAGAAAAAAATATATAAAAAAATAAAAATAAAAAAACTAGTCTTAATTTGGTGCTGATTTTCTTAAAAGTAATTCAATTTAGTACTTACCGCTAGTTTTTCACAAAACAATGTTAAAATTAGGGCCACATGTCAATTTGTGATTTTTTTTTTTAATTTAACACCCTTTGTAAAAATGATTATCTTAAGCCAAAACAATTTCGTTCCTTGACCATGGATGATAATATTTTATAAACAAAACGATTACAAATCGTCTATTTTTTAAATAATAATATAATATTTCAATTAAAAATACAAAGATAATAATAAAATATCAAATCTCTCCTACACAATAGTATTTGTTAATAAAATCACAACTAGTTACAAGATAAACTTAGATCCAATTTATGAGTTCATAAACTTTAAATCAACATTTGGATGTTTCATTTATCTTCGAGTATTGGTTTGTCCCAAATAATTAAAACAGTACAAGAGAAAACGTCAATACAAGAGAAAAGGATGGGATAACTTTGTGCACAACATGAGTGTCATCCTTTAAAGCATGTGCGCTATGTTAGCTACCTTGTTTTTATGTCAATATACATGCACTCAATTTAGGACTACATAGTTTCAATCAGACTACTAGGAATAAAAGCATAAAAGTACTTTTTTAAATTCAAGGGTCGTTAGAAATGAAGTATATATTACAACGAATTTAGGAAAAACTCATGAGAACAAAGAAAAACAAAAATACAAAAATTATTAAAATAAAGAGTTGGAAATGTGTTAACTAAATAATAGTAAGTCAATTTATCTGCTTAAACCTCTCAAAAGATATGTGAATAACAACGTAGTAATGTAATTGTTCAATAAAATTAGATCATTTAAGGTGACACCAACCTTTCTATTTCGAGATGTGTGATAATATAAATAACATGTGTCATTGTTTGATATAATAGAGTTGTCTATCATGATATCAATCATTCATTACATGTGTTTTTTATATCATCATATTAAAATTCTTTAAACCATGATATCAATCACAATTTAATGAAAAGATGATGTATAATTTTTTAATAAAATTGAGAATCACAACGAGAAAAAAAATAAAAAGTTAAAGGATCATATTAAATAATTCTAAAAAGATATTGAAAAAAGAAAAACTACTAAACATACTTTATTCCATTTCATTCTTGATAGAAGGAAAAGAATTTACTGAGAGTAAATAGTACTTCCAGTATTAATTAAGTTAACAGTGACTTTATCATTTTTTTTTTATCAGAAAACAGCGACTTTATCATAATCTTTGCTTTCGTATGCATATAAAAATAAAAGAGTATAAGTGCTTCATTTAATTGAATTGAATATTCATTCATTTTAGATTTGAAAAGTCCATTCGGTGCTGTCCAGTCTCTTCAAAGATAATAAATACCCATACGTAGTTGTTCTTAAATCACAGATACCAATGTCACATATACCCATACCTAGAATAACGTATAAATATATAAGACGCTATTGCAATCTGTACAATACAGATTTTGAGATTTCTTTTTCTTAATTTCTATACCCAAAAATAAATGTTCTTCTTATATAAGAATTTCACAAGATAAAGAGATTAAAACTAGGGTGTAGTTGGATAATGTTCAGTAAAGTTCGAATATACTCCTTTTTCAATACAATAAACAAAAACTTCTGATTGAATTTTCACATTTTCTTAAACACTGTCTAATTTAACCTTCATTTTGGTATATTAAATCCTATATTTTCAAAAGAAATTAATGAGAAAATTTTGTAATCATTAAACATCTTTTTATTTTTTTACTTTTTAAAATATTTTAAAAATATATTATATAAAATTAACCTTTGAATCATTAGATTATAGGTGTTTGAATCGACAATGCCTTCAATGAAAATTAAGAAGAAATAAATTTCTTTGGCAAAAGATAATGTTTTAAATTCAATTCCACTGAATTAAATGTAACATTAGTTGACTAGGTAGAAAATTTCATTCGGTGCCATCTAGCATATTGAAGTGTCACTCAGAGGAGAATAGTGCAGGAACAGTTAGCAGAGTGAGTTATGCCCATACCATATCCCAAGTCCCTCGAGATATTCAACATTCAATTCTCACAACCACCACCTACCCAAACCTCCATACAGAAACCCCTATATAAACACCACAGCCCCAAACCCTAAAACTCACTAATTACTCATCATCATCACAATCATTTCAACTTCCCTTGAAAAAATGGCCAGTGTTAAGTTTGCATGCGTGGTAGTGATGTTGATGGTGGTGGTGGGTGCACACAGTGCGGAGGGAATGACGTGTGGGCAAGTTCAGGGTAACCTAGCACAGTGCATAGGGTTCCTTCAAAATGGTGGAATTGTTCCGCCAGCATGCTGCAACGGGGTGAAGAATATCCTTAACGGTGCCAGAACCACCGCCGATCGCCGCGGCATTTGTAGCTGCCTGAAGTCTGCTGCTGGGGCCGTTCGTGGTCTCAATCCCACTAATGCTCAGGCTCTCCCTGGGAAGTGTGGGGTCAACATACCCTGGAAGATCAGCAGCTCCACCAACTGTAACACGTATGTATATATACTATTTTGAGCTCTTGAATGACTTGGTTCGAAAAAAGAGTAATAACTGACATTGTTCCATAAAAAAATACTCTTTAGAATCAAAACCTAGATAGCTTAAGGTTCATTCCAGTTTTGTTGGCCAATTATATAAATGATACAAGAAAGTATTGATGGTGATTTGTGTTTTGTTTTGCAGCATCAATTGAAAGGGAGAAAGACTTGGATGATAATGGCTAAGAGAAGCCATGCGTATACTACATCTTAGTAAAGAGAATAAAAGGAGGATAGATTCTCCAAAGCTTCTTGTTTTATGTTCTTTATCCCAGTGTGAAGTTTATACACTTCCTATGGTTTTTATGTGAAGCTTTATAAATTGAATAAAGAAAGTTTGATGTTGGAAAAAACTCAGTACTTGGTCTTTTTTTTTCGTTTACATGTTTATCTTGAGATTTATCAACAGTTCATCTGCATGGTGAGGTGAGGTTGATCTATTGTGTTACAAGGTATATTAATTAATGGTATAATGGTGCAATCGTGTTCATTTCAAGCACATGTATATTGCGACCTAGAGTAAAAGATTGATAAGTAAAACAAGCAAATGTATATTGCGACCTAGAGTAAAAGATTTATAAGTAAAATGTTCTTCTTTAAGAAGAGAATTTTTTTTTTTTATTAATCGATACTTTAAATTGAAGAAAAAATAATGAAATTATTTCAAAAACTCTTGTTTCTAAAATTGAGACTTGAACTTTCTTATTATTGGATAGACGTCAACTTTCTTATTAATACAAGAAATTAATATTTTTTTTAATAGAAGCTCATAGACAAACAGTTAGTGGAGATTAAATTAAACTAGCAAATTATTAATTAACATGTTTTAATACATTATTTTAAGATTATGATTAATTGATATTTTTAAATAGTTTTTATAAATTTAATTTTTTATTTAATAAATCTTATTTTATAATTTTAACAGATTTTAATCAACACTGGAAGATATGCTATTTACACTGGCTATTTGCATTTTGCAACACCTATAAAAGACCATTTTTCTAGAGACCAAAACGAACGAAAGCAAAGTGTTGTTGGGTCGCTTCAGATGGAAAGGCCCATGAGAAAACCTGAGAAATGTGTGTTACGCGAAGAGGAACAATTCTTTTTCTTCCCACACCCTCATATATTTTAAAATAATTATTTTACCCCTAAAAAAAAAGTGACTTTTGAATTACCTGTTCTCAAAGTTTTTCAAAAGAAATCTTCCAGAACAAAATTTTTCTCAACATAATTTCCAGAACAGAGTTTTTAGAATAGGATTTCAAGAACAAGTTTTAAAAGGAGCTCTAGAATAAAATTTTATAAAAACATTTTCAGAATAAGCTTTTCAAAACATGTATTTTGAATTTTGAATTCAATTTTTCAGAACATGATTTCTAGAACAAATTTTGCAGAATATACAAAAGACATTCCGGAATAGGCATTTTGGAGCAAGATTTTTAAAATAACATGATTTTAGATATTACGAATTTTAATATCTTAATTGACACTTCAAGTTTATTAATTATTTGTTATTACATAAAAAATTATTAAAAAATAAAAATAAAAAGTGGAGAACAACACCAAATTTATGATAAAAATTACTTATTATGAACATGGATGCAAAATATTAAACTATTTATATTATTATCTATGAATTAAAGCCAAATTAACTAATATATCAATAATAATTTCTTTTTTGAATTTCATAAGCTTACAAAAATGTAAACACCATGAAATCATTCATTGATCCAAAAATTCATAATGTAAAAATCACTTTTTAACCAAAGTCTTTGAAAGTTCTCCCTTAAAGGATACTCCAATACATGAATGCTTCTATAAATTTGACATAACATACTAATATTTATCTTTGATAAAGCTGAAAAACTACCAACACATTAACTCAAGCTTTCTCTAAACTATTAGTACATGAAGTCAAACCAATACAAATTGATAAGATACCTTTTAGAAGAGTGGTGCATTGGTGCAAGAAAGAGGGTATTTTAGTCTATTTGCTTTCAACAAAGGGGTATATAAACACATTGACGAGTTACGTCGGTTCATTGTGTAACATCCCAGATGGATTGAGCTAGTATTATTTCTTATATAAGACTTGTCAAGAAATTCTCTTAGGTTATTCTCAACCCACAATTACTTGTACTTTATTAATTATTAATTGTATGAATTTCCTGGGTCTTACATTCCCCCCAACTCAAAAGAAATTTCGCCCTCGAAAATTTCACTTACCAGGAAATAAATATGGATATGATTCCTTCATGAGATCCTCCATTTCCCATGTTGCTTCCTGTGTTGCCTCATCCCAAAGAACCTTTACCGTCCGGATCTCCTTCCCTATCAGCTTCTTGACCCGAGAGTCCATTATCCTTACCGGTCTCACGTCTAGCGTCAGATCACCCATGATCTGGAACTGGTTGCTGTAGTTTTTACTCTCAAGACTTGGAGACATTACTTATATGGCTCCTAATTCCGAGTCTTTAGTGATCATAAGAGTTTAAGGTATTTATTTGATCAGAAAGAACTTAACATGAGACAAAGGAGGTGGATGGAGTACCTTAAAGATTACGATTTCGAGCTCCTCTGTCATCCAGGCAAGGCTAATGTGGTAGCCGATGCCTTGAGCAGGAAGCGGGTACATATGTCTTCGTTGATGGTGAAAGAATTGGAACTGATAGAGAAATTGCGTGATATGAATTTGGTATTACAACTGGATTGTGACCATATCTGGTGTAGTATGTTAACAGCTACAAATACCTTTTTAGAGTTCGAGAAGGACAGGGGCATGATGTCGAGCTACAACAGATTGTTGGATGGTTGGGTACAGAAAAAGGGAAGGAATTCAAGATGGGAGCCGATGGTATCTTACGATTTCGTGATCGGGTGTGTGTGCATGGGAATTGGAGAATGAGGAGGAGGGTTTTGGATAAAGGGCATAAGAGCCGCCTCAGTATACATCCGGGTATGACGAAAATGTACAAGGATCTCAAGGAATCATTCTGGTGGCCTGGGATGAAAATAGATGTGGCGGACCTTGTGGCAGCCTGTTTAGTATGTCAGAAAGCTAAAATTGAACACCAAAGGCCAGGAGGTACCCTAGAACCGCTGGATATACCCTAGTGGAAGTGGGATGGTATTTCTATGGATTTTGTGACTCACTTGCCTAGATTTGTAAAAGGACATGATGTCATTTGGGTGATAGTTGACAGACTTACCAAGTGTGCGCACTTCTTGTCGATCAATCTTAGGATGTCAATGGATAAACTTGCAGAGTTATACATTCGAGAGATCGTAAGATTACATGGAGTTCCAGCTAGTATAGTGTCAGATCGTGATCCTAGATTCACCTCACGGTTCTAGCAATGTTTACAAGTAGCATTAGGAACTCAACTGAGAATGAGTTCTGCATATCATCCTCAAACGGATGGTCAGTCGAAAAGAACAATTCAGTCACTAGAAGATCTGCTTCGGGCGTGTGTATTGAATCACTTGGGTGGTTGGAGTGAAGTACTTCCCTTAGTGGAATTCACATACAATAACAGCTACCACTCAAGCATTGGAATGGCGCCTTACGAGGCATTATATGGAAGGAGATGTAGAACCCCATTATGTTGGTATAAGGATGGAGAGTCAGTGAATATTGAGCCGGAGTTGTTACAACAGACGACGGAGAAGGTCAAACTGATTCAGGAGAGGCTGCGTGCGACTCAGAGTAGGCAGAAGTCGTATACAGATAAAAGGAAGAGGCCGCTAGAGTTTAAGGAGGGGGATCATGTGTTCCTCCGAGTCACTCCGACTATAGGTATTGGGAGGGCAATCAAATCCAGGAAGTTGACGCCAAAGTTCATAGGGTCATATCAGATCAACAGAAGGATCAGGCCGGTAGCATATGAGATTGCGTTGCCACCACATCTAGCAAACTTGCACAATGTGTTTCACGTGTCCCAGTTACGGAAATACATTGCAGATCCCACTCATGTGCTAGAGGCAGATGATGTCCAGTTCAGGGATGATCTGACACTAGACGTGAGACCGGTAAGGATAGTGGACTCTCAAGTCAAGAAGCTGAGAGGGAAGGAGATCCAGACGGTAAAGGTTCTTTGGGATGAGGCAACACAAGAAGCAACATGGAAAATGAAGGATCTCATGAAGGAATCATATCCATATTTATTTCCTGGTAAGTGAAATTTTCGAGGACGAAAATTCTTTTGAGTTGGGGGGAATGTAAGACCCAAGAAATTCATACAATTAATAATTAATAAAGTACAAGTAATTGTGGGTTGAGAATAACCTAAGAGAATTTCTTGACAAGTTTTATATAAGAAATAATACTAGCTCAATTGATTGATAGTACTTAGTTCTGTTGAGAGGACTTGGGTTCAAGTTTAGTGTGTGGCATTAGTGTGATTTTAATTGTGTTTTATAAAAAAAAATATTATGAATGCGAAAACATGGTTTAACTTTGTATGAATGTGTGAATTGATAGGAATAATGTGATGGTTTGTTGGTGTGCATATGTTTGATGGGTTGAAAGGTTGTGGGTTCGAGTCTTGGTTAAAGTTGGCCTTTTATTTTTTTATATATTTTTGCTAAGTGATGGAAAAATCTAGAAACTGTAGAAATCCCTTGAGAAACCAGAGAGGTAGCAGTTAGGGTGTAGTAATAAAAAAATAATGGTCATAAAACCTTGAATTTAAATTAATCTCGTTTTTATCATTTGTGTTATTTATTTTGGGCTGAATTTGGGGAGAGAGAGAGGAGTGAGTGGGGAAAACAGAGAGTCATAGTGTGTGTCAAGTGAGGGCTGAGAATTGCAATCCAGAGAGGGAATTGGAGTGGAGGCAAGAGGGAGAGCTTTGGGAAACAAGGAAGAATTCATTTGGAATTGTTTGAAGCTAAAACACCAGGTAAGGGAGCTGCACTATTTGTCTTAATTTTGAGATAATTATTTCTGTGCATGTATGAGATTGGTATGTGTTTTATTCCCTTTGCGAGCACAATTTCAGCAAGTTCTTACGTCGAGCATATGCCAATGGTTTTAATTTTTTTTTTGGTAGGACTTTCAGGCTTGCGGAATATAAAAAAAAATTTACATATTTTTTTTTTTATACAGATGATGCTTCAGTAATAGAAAGTTGTTGTTTTGATTGTTTTAAAAAAGGTTATTACTGGTGTCTCTGTGGTAGTATATATTTATTTATATACTCTATAATTTTTGTGTGTATTGATGCTATATGATATTAAGTACTATTACTTTATCTAGATCAAAAGAACAAAAATATACATGAACAGTGGCAAAAATATAAAATATATAAATAGAGGTTGGGTCATTTGGAACTTTGGTAATGTCCGTGAATTATTTTGGTGGTGGCATTCAAACTATGGCCTTGACATTATTATTGTAATTGTGTTTTAGTTCTTATGATAGTATGTAGATTAATAGCAGTTGCGGGTTAGTGATTTTTGTATCATGTCTTGGTTTTGGGAACAAAGCAAAAGGTTGTGGTTCAAAATTGTTTACTTAAAATTTTCTTTTCTTTTTTTTTCTTCTGTGGTATAATGATTGTATTATTCATAGAAGATTATATGATTATAATTTCTTTTAATTAATTTATGGTGAGAGGTGTGTAGTCATGATATGATTAGTTACTCTTGATGTATTAGGAAAGTGTAAATATATAATCTTCCGTCTGGGACAATTTCTATCGTATGGATTATAGAAAAAGCATGAAATGTGGAATCAAAATCTTGGATGATAAAGATTATTTAAATTTTTTTTAGGTGCAATTTAGGGAGAAATTGGTGGAGAGAATTATAGCATATTTTGATAAAGATTCATTACTTTGCTTGTAGCGATCACCAATAATCAAATATATTAAAAGCTACTGGAAGTATTTCGTTGGGATAGATAATATGATAATGATTATATTTGATGCAGTTTTATAGAGTTAAGAGCACGGGAAAATTTTAGTGGGTAAGCACATGTGTTTGGAGTTTAGGGTTGCATAAATTTTGTAGGGATGTATGAAATTTAAATGGTGCAATTCTTTTTTTTTTTGGGGTTGAATCATGAATTCTTTGGTTGACGGTTGGTTTGCATAAGTGTGATTAAATTGTAAAACATGAATGAAATATACTATGAAGTGTGTAGGAAGTGGTGCAAGTTTATTTAAAAAAATAAATAAATAAAATTAAAACTAAAAGGGATTTTTTTTATTATATAATTTGTTGAATGTGTTGCGATAACCGAATATATTTATTAATGACTTAGTGGCAACTTGAATCTTTTACGTAACCGAAAACTATCATATGGATCAATGATGCTATCTAGTTGGATATATGGTACCAAGTTGCGGTACAATTTTGTTCTTAATAGGGATGAATTGATTACTAAAAATAGTGAGTGAAAATGTGTTGGAATGAGTTGTATGCAACTTTATTAGGTGAATGGAAAATGCTAAAACAGGAGTATTAAAAATAAAGATTCAGGTGTGAGTGTCCATTTATTTGGAAAATTTCGTTAAAGTGGAGGTTAGTTAGGTATTGTGATGCGAGCCTTTCATTTTGTCCTTAACGGTAGCATATGGCATATGAAGTGGTGTCATCATGAGAAATAGATGACATAGCCTTTAAATCTATTTCTATATGTAAGGGTTATGTTAGAGACATTATAATTTTAGTTGAAAAGAAAAACTGTTGGTTTTAAGATAATGCATGCAGTGGCAAATGCGCTTATAGTGTGTTATGCATTATGCATGGATTGTTGTGAGGGTCTTGGTCTAGGATATGCTGGATTAGTTACGAGCGGGGAGGTTCGTGATGACAAACGCCAGCCTTGGCCAAATGCAGACAAGAAGAGTGGTCCTCAACTGTTGAGAGGGCCCAAGCTCTTATCTTTTGGGCCAAAATTGTTTAAATATTAGATTAGAATTTAACTTTTGGGCTTTGTATTTTGGGCCCAGTAGAATAAGGTTTTCTTTGGGCCATGTATTGGGCCTTAGAGGAAATTGGGCTTTAAAAGTAATTTTGGACCAAAAAGGGGAATAGGGCCAAATGGGCCAAGAGTAGTGTGTCTACTCTAGAAAATCCTAGAAGCTTCTCAAACTTGCTCTCCAAGGATGAGAGTTAGCTTCCCATGGCAAGACAAGTGTGACTTGCTTAGGTGGCAAGTCACACCTCCCACATGCTCCTTTTTGGCTCCAAAATTCAACTTTCTAGACTCCTTTTTCCCTCCACTTTTTGGAGACTCCTTGGTCTCATTTTAACCTATAAATAGAAGGCTTAGGAGATGTATTTTTCAGCTTGAAATTGAGTAATGAATTGCTGCCCAAATTTGTGCACAAATCTCTTTTAAGCTCACCTTAGAGTAAACTCTTCTCTAGTTTACTCTAG
>Ga0214542_1009725_pt1 | contig 14649 bp, 8 predicted proteins | sample CNSS1metaG_FD_160096 | JGI IMG/M metagenome (GOLD analysis project Ga0214542, IMG submission 160096) | Root nodule microbial communities from cowpea collected in UCLA plant growth center, Los Angeles, California, USA - CNSS1 | ecosystem: Host-associated > Plants > Roots > Nodule | place: USA...
GCACCGGCTTTTCCCTAACCGAAGCCTATAGGTCAATTTCTGGCAACCTTTTGGCTTCGGGCCTCCTTAACCGAGGCCTATAACCCCTCTTTGGCACCGGTTTCTTAAGAACCGAGGCCTAAAGCAGAATTTGGCACCGGTTTTTGACTGAACCGAGGCCTATAAGTTGCCTTTAATTTCAAAATTGCCACCGCCTCCTTATAGGCTTCGGTTCCGCCATAATCGAGGCCTATAAGGCGAGGTAAAATCCCAAATCTGCACTAGTGACTTTTGGTTCAATTCGACCTTCAGCCCAACTCGACCTTCGGACCGGTTTGACTTGACCTTCAACCCGACTTGGCCCAACCCGACTCAACCTTAAGCTCTGACTCAGTTTGACTTTCAGCCTGGTTCGACCTTCGACCTAGACCTACCCAGCTCCACCTTTGGCCTAGTTCGACTCGACCTTCAATTGTGTCCTAGGTTGGTTCAACTTGACCTTTGGCCCAATCTGACCTGATTCAACCATTGATCCAGCTCAACCTTCAGTACGGTTCAACCTTCGAAAAGTAAAGTTATTGAAATTAGAAATGAACGTAACAGAACTTGATAAGCCTTAATTATGTAACAAGATGTCCCATTCTAACATCAACATTAACCAGAGGACCAAATACTTGGAAAATTATCCTAGGATGAGTGTGTTAGGCAACTTGTAACCATTTGGGAACTTCATTATAAAATTGGTCTCAGTCGCTATACTCCATGGTAATTGTTTTTTCCTTTGCTATCCATGCTCTTCTGTTTGTTATGGTATATCTATAATGACTTTTGATGTCTGCAACCAAACTTTTAATTTGAATGCTTGGGTTCGTCATGACTAAATGGAAAACAATCGAAACAATGAGTTAAATCCAGATTGCAGTGATCTTGGGAAATTAATGTAGAGAAACATGTATGTCGTCCGTCAATGGACTTGATCTCCCAGTGATGTTTGACTTTGCTGTAACCAGCCCTCAAAGGCCATTAACATCCATTGTTGTAATGGATGCATCGTGCCACGTAAATATGGGGCTTCGATTCCACGACATTGAAGTTGTACCAATTGGTGATGTGATAGTGTTTTATTGCAGATATTATTGCCTCTTTTGAATCGAAGTGTATGCATTCCTACAGTTCGACTTTTACATTTGGATTGTACTTCATAGTAGGGATTGGAACAATTTCATCATCATGTAAACTCGTCTACGATGTTTGGAATTATAGGTTTGTCTTCGATTGGGTTAGACAAAAAAAAAACTCCATATTTCCATGAACAAATGATGTCAATCTTGAATTGGACGTTTCAACCTATCAAACAAAAAGTAAGCACGTATGCGGTCCGCTAGTCTTTGACTTTCTTTGAAGGCTAGTTTTCGAGCGGAATGGTTTTGACCTTGAAAGTCTTTAGGCTTCGACCTGCCAAATCAGCCTAGACCTATTCTAATAGATTAGGCCTAGATTCCCCAACTCCTAAAAGAAAGAATTTGGATCAGAATCGCAATTTTTTATAAGAGATTTGAAGTTTACTAAGTTTGGTGTGTATGCAGAGAAAAACTGATAGGAGAATAAATGGTGTTGTGTTTATATATATAGGCACACCCAATTAAAGTGAAACATTCTCTAAGGTGACAGTTGTTTCTCCTAGTGGCATGTGGAAGGTCAGTTTCAATCCTCCACCTTTTACACAATGTAGTTAACGGTAGATGGTTAATGTTCATATTATCAACCTTCAAAACATGCCCAAAACCAGCCAGATCAATTAAATTTCTAACCCTAGGGTCAACCTGATCAGTATGTTTTAAAATCCATATTGAAGGTCTTCTTAGTCAGGAAACTCTCTCGTTCCATTGTCATATGTCGTTTGTAATGTGGTCATCTTGATGATGCAAGAGTGACACGTTTACCGGAAGATTGTTGTTTTCAACCATAAAGGTTGGGCATTTTCTAAATAGAAAATGTTTGGGAGGTGGACGTTTTCTATTTAGAAAATGTACGGGGGTATGCGTTTTTTGAAGGATTTAGGCTGGATTTGGTTATTTCTTTAAGAACCCTCTCACCCTTTTGATCTTGTTTCCAGAACCTCAATTTCCTTTCACTATTTTTTCTATGTGAACATGCTTTAAGTTCTTATATATACAAACACAACACCATTTCTTCTCCTATCAATTTTCTCTACATACACACCAAACTTAATAAACTTCAAATCTCTTATAACCAATTTCCAAATCAAGATTGACATCATGAGTTCATGGAATTATGGAGGCTCTTCTTCGTTTAACCTAATCGAAGACGAACCTGTAATTCCAGATATCGTAAACGAGTTTAGTTCTTATTATAATTTTGAAGACAATCTACACGATGATGAAATTGTTCAAATCCCTACGATGGAGTACAAACCAAATGTAGAAGTCAAACTGTAGGAACGCATACACTTCGATTCAAAAGAAGCAACGATATCTACAATAAAACACTATCACATCACCAATGGGTACAACTTCAATATTGTGGAATCGAAGTCCTATATTTACGTGGCACGATACATCCATTACAATAATGGATGTCAATGGCATTTGAGGGCTAGTTACAGCAAAGTCAAACATCACTAGAAGATCAAGTCCATTGATGGATGGCATACATGTTTCTCTACATTAATTCCCCAAGATCACTCCAATTTGGATTCGACTCAAATTGTTTCGATTATTTTCCATTTAGTCAGGGCGAACCCAAGCATTCATATTAAAAGCTTGGTCGTAGACATCAAAAGTCGTTACAGATATACCGTGACATATAGAAGAGCATGGATAGCAAAAGAAAAAACAATTACCATGGAGTATGGAGACTGAGACCAATCTTATAATGAAGTTCCCTGATGGTAACAAGCTGTCCAACACACTAATCCTAGGACAATTTTCCAAGTTTTCGGTCCTCTAGTTAATGTTGATGGTCATTATGGGATATCTTGTAACATTATTAAGGCTTATCAATGTCCAATTCCACCCACTGCAAAATGAGGACTATTAGTCAACATATACAAATCCAAATTTTATTCCAGACTAACAAACCGGGCGCAAGGCTTCCAAATAACCAACAACTACAAGGATCCATAACGAAATGGATCAACCAATTCCGGATAAATTGAAAAAATGTTCTTATTGTCGCACTGAGGGTCATCATAGGGGCCAATGCCCATTTCGCCAATGAATTACGTTCATTTCTAATTTCAATAACTTTACTTTTCAATTTTTTGTTATCTTATCTTGTATGTCAATATTAATAAAAACACTTTGCCATTATCATATATTCTACCTTCATCCATTAAAATTTCATAAACTTTATCCTATAATGGATTGCAAAACCCTAGAAAATCAATTCATGCACCTGTAATCGATTACAAACTCAAGTAATCGATCACATAAACCCATAAACTATAATTGGCCATTTTTAATCGATTACAGTATATATGTAATCGATTACACAAAAACTGCAAATACAAATTCTTCGAATGTAATCGATTATATGTTGAAATTGTTTTGGGGCACACAATTTCTGGTTTGAAATCGTCTTGAGTGCACACAATTTCTCTTTTGAAATTATCATGGGCCCACCACATTCCATTTTCAAAGGAAATTGTGTAAGGGTGAACATTTTGTCTTTGAGAAATCGTGTGGGGACAGCACGATTTGCCTAAATCCGTAATTTTTTAAAAACTTGCCTAGTTCCGTAATTAACCGTATTGAATCGCCTAGTACGGAAAAAAATTCTTGTTTAAATCTATTAAATATATTTTTAATCCATTCATTTTACGAGTTAGTGAAATATTAAATATAGTTTTTATATATTAAAATAGACCATGTAAATCTATATAATTCTCCTTGCTCTAACCTTTTCAGACACAATTTTAGACCAAAAATTTTCGCAAAGTTTGAGCAACTTTCTAAGGGTTATTTTCTGGGCGGAATCAAGTTCTTCAAGAAGATCTTGATCTTCATTGAGTTTATTCTACTTTATCTTGATATTTGATCTTCTCCTTCTCACTGAAACTATTTGTCAAATTGGGTTACGTGACTCCGATTTTGGATATGACATGTACCAAAATCGCAATTCATGCAATTATGTGAACAAACCGCATGACACACTAGCGATATAGGAGTAAAAATGAGTGTTTCAGTATGTGGGGGATTCGTACAACTCGTATCGTGAATCGCAAATACTTACTACCATGGCCTCAATAAAAAGGGCTATCTTTGAAACAATACTATCAAGGACAAAAATAAACAAGGATAAAATGGGAAGTAAGGAGGAGACAATGGTTATGTAGGATCATAAAAAACTGCGTACATGGCAAAAGAATATTGGAGATAGGGACATGGAAATTTGGGATATTTTGGGGGCTGATGTTGTGTTTTCGCGAGCAGAGGTGTGAATCTGAGTTTTTCTGAACCAAACCTTGTCATTCATCTTTGGGAAGCGTTCTCTCTCTGCAATACACAGCTGGAACTCATGGTTTGAAGATCTTGGTTGATCTTGGTTGATTTTGGAGGCATTTTGGCTTGTGAGTAGCTTGAAGAACACATGTATGGTGTGCTAGGGACAACCACCATCAGGTTTGGATGTTCTTGTGCCTCTGGATGGTTTGCCTGATGTGATTTCATGTCTGCAAGTGTGATTCTTGTAGGTTGTAGTTCTAGATTTTTGTGTGAGTCAAAAATCTTGTGTGCTTTGTGTTCAAAAGTGTAACCTTGGTGTTTGATTTGTAAGACTTTTGAATATAGTGGAAACCAGGCTCAGGTTGTCCTGGAAAACTGGATGTAGCTCTGTGATTGAGTGAACCAGTATAAAAACAGTTGTGCATTCTTCTTTCCCTCATCTTACTCTCTTTGAAACTCTTTAAAACTCAAGAAAACCAAGCAATTGGATCTTTGGTGTGATTTAATGCGTTCTTGTGTTATTTGAGGCTTTATACTTATTATAAATACCGATTGGAACATGTCTTGTATATAAAAGATTGTTGTTTGAGTTGAATTCGCAAATTCTGCATTCTGCATAATTCTCCAGTATTTTAGCCGACTGAATTGCCTTTTTAATCGACTGTTTCATAGCATCAAGAACAATTTAGTCAGTTGTTTTAGATTTTAATTGACTGAAAGTGTACTGGTCTGCTGCATTTACATCCAAACTTTCCAGTCCGTTAGATTCAATTGAAAAAAGATTTAAGCTTTCGAAAAAGTTTTATAAAGCCAATTCAACCACCCCCCCTTCTTGGCTAAACTCACCATTTCAAAACTAACAAAAGTTTCAAGTGACTATAGGTGTTGGAGTCGTTATATCAGTCATGTTTGAGTGATGGTTCTCAAAGGATATAAGGAGAACATAGTTCCTTCCTACCACATCTATGAATTTTTGAGGATGAAAATTTTGTTGTTGGGGAGAATGTAAAGCCCTCTTATTTCAGCCCCAATCTTTAAGGGTTGCCCCAAGGTCTAATGGGCCTAAGGTTTGGCCCATAGAGAGCTAAATGACCCAAGACCTGTCCTAACCCACTCATTCGTATCATTTCAGAAAAATAGTTCTCCCTTACTTCCTCCTTGAGCAGTTGTGAAGCTCTGCTAGGGTTCAGCCACTGTTTCTCATCAAGTGAACTCAGACCAGTTCTCTACTCTTCGTAAGTCAGCTTCCAACTCATGCTCTTGCTCCATTTTGTTCATTCTTCATAGTTTCAACTAGGGTTGTCTTAATGAACTCGTTTCAAGCTCGTTCCACTATTTTCCAGCCCTTGAAGCTATTGCTTGAGCTACTGTTCATCACGGTTCGGGTGTCGAAGTCCTCTGCTAACCCTTTTCCATGTAAAGGAAGCTAGGGTTTCACGTTATTTCTATTTTATGCGATTAATGTTTTGTGAAATATGAGAAACATTTGGGGAAAACGTTGTTTTTGGTATATTTCTGAGTTAGGGGTTCAAATATTCATGAAACTGTGATATTTAACGTTATTTCTCGTATTCTGGATGCGTCACGCCATCGCTGGGCGAGTTGACTTGGTCGCTGGGCAACTGTGTATTTTTCTGATATGTGCAGTTTTAGTAAAATTGACTTTCCCGACTCATTAATCGTTCGATTGAGCTGAAATTTTGACATTTTGACATTTGACCGGTTGGATCGTCGATTAGATGTCTATAGCTTGAGAAATGTGTCACGCATTACTGCAATGATTTTTGGTTTTGTGATAATAAATTTTCTTAGGAATTTTGGTGTAAGAATTATGATTGTGGGTTGTGCTTGATTGTATGGAATTGTAGGTACTTAAATGTTGGCACTCATGTATTTGGGATGAATACTATTTTGTGATATATGTATGTCTTGGTATGCATTTATAAAGTATGAGATGAATGAATTTGCATGAGTGATGTGATTCATGGATTGGGAAGGATGAGTTGGAATGGATTCAACATGGAATATGAATCTGGATTTGGTTATAAAGGTTGGCATGAGAGTTATGTGCATGATAAATAATACCTGATTGATTGAGTATGATTGGTCTGTGTCGGTGCGTAATTCCATGAGCCTCTAGGTGAGACCTCATGGTGGTGCTTCAGTGGTCGGGACGTAATTCCATGACCCATGTTAGTGGGAGTTCATGGTGGTGCCCCATCTATATAATTTGGTAAGGATTCAAGGTAAGGTTGCATCTTGACACTCTAAGGAGTCAGTTAGTCTCACTTAAAGCGGACTGACTCTTGTGGTGAGAGTAGCAGGAGGCCTGAAACTCATTAAGGACTAACCTTGTGTGTGGGGGATTGAGACATTGTACCATTTGTAACACTTAGCTCGGGGGTGAGCAGAGATATTCATCTCAAGTGCAAGCATCCGCTGAATCTGACTAGATTATATGTAATTCGGATGAGTCGAATCTGAGTCTAGTGTATTGTTTGATAAGTCATAACATGATTGGTTGATAAATACTGTTTGGATTGTGTGATAACATGTAACTGCATGATAAACTATTTCTACTCTAGCCTACCTTGTTGCTTGTTTGGTTGTCTTATATGTGGTTCTTCTCCTTTTACGATGATCATCAATTTATTGATGTGAGTAGATGCGAGAGGCACTCGAGGTCAACAAGGAAGGGATGATTCCGCTGCGTAGTCCGCCTGGACTGGATTCTACTGCTTTGGGCTTTGTTATTGGGCTATGGCCCATGTATTTGCTTGGCCTTTAATTTTAAATTGGAGTATTGTTGAACTTTGTATCTTATTTGGCTTTTGCCATCATGGTGTGCCTTAAGTATTATAAGGAGTTATACTTATGTTCCAAGACCGCGCTGCTATGTTATCTTGTGTGATGTTTCCTTTAATTAGGGTTATCGATTAAATGGGACGTTACAAAGAATACCTAATACTATATTGTCTTCTAAATCAATTCTTCGGAACCGTATGTTTATCAAACTCGCGTGTTAAGTCGTAAATTCGAGTTTACATTCCGTACTGTTGGAGTTTAATTGGAAGCAAATTCGTTTTTATGTAGGATTGGTAGGCTCGTTGTGAACTCGGTGCGCTCGGCCAAATTCGAGAGCTTGCAATCGAGTTGGCGAGTCCAGAGGCCATTGATCGTCGTTTCTTATGCGGAAATTAGAAAATAAATAAATAAAAATAAAAACTCATTGCGATTAGGTTTGCTATTCTCCTCCACCTCGTGGATTAGGGTTCATTGTTCTCGTATCTATTGGCTGCGCAGTGTCAATGCGGTGGTGCTCTCTGGTTGCGATTCTCTCTACTCACAGTTCTCTCCGCTCGCGGTTCTGTTTGCGGTTCGCTTGACTCGCAGTTCTCTGTTCTTCCCTGCTATAAACAATCCCCAAAACAGAATTACGAAAACCCTAACCCCAACCGATGAAGAAATCGACTGTACTCGTCAATCCCTAATTACAGCACGACCTAATTGGAAAATTTTTGCCCCAAATTGAAGAGTTAACGTTAATAATCCACATGTACAGTACATGTAATATACCCCAATACAATGTAATACAAACAATGTCACATGTACAGTGCTTCGTTACTGATTTAAACTGCATTATAGAAAATGACTAAATTAAACACGAACTGCGAAAATGAGGATCATTTTAAATATTTGGTAAAAATGAGGACCATCCGCAACAAACACTACGAAAATGAGAACCACTTTAAACATTTGATAAAAATGAGTATCATCCACAACAAAAACTACGAAAATGAAGACGAAAAAGGTATTTAAACCTTAAATAAATTTTCGTTCATATTAAGCTTAAATAATCGTATGTTCTCTATTTTGTTGTTTTTTTCAATTTATCCTCATTGTTCAATTTTTCGTTAAATTTTTATTAATTTGATATTATTAGAATACAATTATTAAATTTTTCCTTCTAATAATTATATTCAAATCTATTAATATATTAATATTTGTAAAATTGATATTTAAATATATTATAAATAATGTAAATATTTTAGAAATATTAAATCTATGTTTTCCTTGACTATTAAAAATATTAGAAATATTAAATTTATATTTTATTTAACATTTAAAAAATATTAAATTTATGTTTTACTTGACATTTAAAAATATTAGAAATATTATAAATGTTCTAAAAATATTAAATTTATAATATAATAATAATTATATTTTATTTAATAACTAAATTTAAGAATTATATTGAATTTATAATTAAATTTAATAAGTAATAATTGAATTTAATAAATAATTAATAAAAATGTCAATTTTAATAAAATTATTAGTATAATATTTATATAAAAATTAAATTTGATTTCAATTTAAAAAAGACAAAATTATTTCATTTTGGATTAAATTGAACAAAAATAACAAATATAGAATATAGAATATAGAAACTAAATTAAACAAAAAGAAATGACACAACCATAAATTAACACGTGGCACAATGCTAACTTGATACCTGGACAATTTTTTTAAATTAAAAAAAATACAAAAATCTTACACAGATGGCAAATACTAACTATCTAAATGTCATGAGCAAAAATAATTAAATTGACAAAAAATTAACGAAGATTAAGACATAATTTATCACTAAACAAAAATGAGAAACAAATTGAAAAAAAATACAAAAATATAGACCAAATGAGATTTAAGTGTTAATTTTAATTGCTCTTTTTAAATTTTGTACTCGAAAATTAAAATTAGGGAGCAATTAAATGATCCAATTACGAGGACAATTCCAAAGTATCCTTATCCTAACGATTCATGTCTGGTGATATTTATGTGAACCTATTTATTTAATGTTGTAAACCTATTTTACTTAATTATACTTTTAAAATATTAAATAGATTCACTATAAACCCTTGCGAATTTACTAGTTAAATTAATGAAACTCTCACAATTTATGTGTAAACTCTCGAGTTGATAACTTAAACATAACAAATATGGCTACATCCAACGAAATATCAAAATGCCAGTGAGAGTATTCAATATAAAAGAAAAAGTTAACAAAAAAATACAACTCAAGTAGGGCACAGATTAGTTAAAAAAAAAGCACATCTTTAAATTAAACAAGAAAAGATGCTTTTCACAATTTGCATCCTCTTTACCAGAAAATCTCATTGGGCGAGATAGTTAAAAAAAGCACATCTTTCGGTAGAAAGTAATTAATCTCATTGGGCGAGATAGTTAACCAGAAAATCAATAACAAATATAAATAAGTAAAAGAAAAAATCCTAATTTAAGAGGCTTGTGGTTGCAAATTGAAAGAAAAAGAAAAAAAACAGAATAAATAAACCCAGTGAAAGATAAATGGTTGATAATGCCTTGATCGATAAGTCACCCAAAGATTTGATTTGGTAAATGGCGAAGTAGAAAGGTTATGTGTATGTGCTTTCTTCAACTGAGACATTTGAGCTTCGATTTAGTGTGTAATTCTTTAATATTATTGTGACTTTTCAGATTAGTATGTAATTATTTAATATATTGCGACTTTTCAAAATCCATTATTGCAAACATATTTAGAAGAGGTATGAGATCAAGAATTGTTAAAGGATTAAAACAGATACACAAAATTGGATAGTGGAAAATTCTGGTGTTAACTACTCTATTGTGTGCAAATTTTATATGGGGTAAGGATTCTCATGTATCATGCATCTTAATAGTTGATAGGTTTAATTATTTCTTTGATTTTTGTTTCTACTAAAAAAGTCAAGTTGGTCATCCAATTTTTTTAAGCTCAATTTAATTTAGATTTGTACAAATTGATGTAATTTGATCTCTTTAGTTAATGTGTTTGATATCAAGATTGGAGCATTTAATAATGATAATTTGTTTTTGTTGGTGTAAGAACAATTCTAATATTAAATTTGATGAAAAATACTTGATGTGTTTCAAAAAATTTAACAAAAATATCAATTACATCAATTTTTCAAAAATTATGATCAAATTACATTAATTTTCACAAATTTAGAACAAATTGAGACAGAAATAGAAGGTATTTTTGGACGAAAACAAGGATCAAATGAATAATTAAATCTGGTTGATAAAATTCTTTTCCACTTATGTATGATCATCATCACTTTGGAGATGACAAATAGTATAAAAGAGGAGTTTAGTTCCAAATTTTGCTACTAGGTTCTTTAAAAGTGACTACAAAATTTTGAATCTTTATGACTTTAGGTAGTGCATGCAAAAGAACTCCTTCCTTAAAAAAGACTTTCGCAATTTAGTCCATCATCCACCTTGTGATGAAATATACCATTCACACAAAAGTTAAATATGTTTCCTCATATATAATAAAAAGAAATGTTCAAGTAATGTTACTAAAGGGTTATAAACCTCAAAATGATGGTGAAAAGTGGTGAAGACATGAATTAGAAGATGAAAAAAAGGAAGAAAGGGAGGTGAGAAGGAAGAGAAGTAAGAAAATGAAAATACTCAACACAAAAGGTGAGAAGGCAAACTTTGATATGACATAAAAAAAAAAAACTTAGTGTGTCCTTTATTTGTTAAAACCAACATAATAAGTAGGAAAATGATTTTTTGATTACTAAATTTTGACAACTTTCTCTTATAACTTTAGGTGTCATTTTTTAAGTAGTTTTTCATCTTTGTATTTTCTCATTCTCAATATTCCAAAATCACTTAGAAGATGCCACCTCATGTTATAAGATAAAGTTGTCAAAATTTAGTAGTCAAAATATCATTGTTCTAATAAGTAATTCCTAGAGTTATAAAACTAATTGATATAATTTTGTGTTTAGAATTTTACAACCGTTACTGATCAGGAGACATGGTCACGATAAATCACCTAATAACTATACTTTTACAATAGTGTTAAATGATGATACATCATAGTCAATTTAATGTTCTCGTGACCTGTACTAGTATAGACCACCCAAAACATATATTAATACATTAAGGTGTGATAAGATATGAACACAATGATACAACAAATTTTAGGGAGAAAAAAAAAATATCAGCAAAGAAGTATTTTAAAATTATTGTATAAAGTAGAGATCGTGTCTAATTTTTTTTTAATCAGAGTATAAATCATACTGGAGATAATAAGAAAACAAATTGTTTAATTTATTAAAGAATGCAGGTAGAGACATTCAAAGTGTCGAACACGACTAGTTTTTGAAGCGTTGGAGCTTCCTTGACTAAGGAACAGTGATGTTGGTTGAATTAATCTTATAGAAGCGGATTGCATTTCGAGCAAGTATGTCTTTTGCAGCTTCCACAGCCTCCGAAATTAGAAGCTCACCATCGTTGCATGCATCGCGTAGAACAGAGAAAACAACTTCGCGAGAATTCTTTGCACCTGCGAAACCCAAACTTATGATTTCAATTTGTAATCATCGCACTATAAATGATTAAGAAAGACAACATGGTACATGGCAAACACTCAAGCAGGACTTTCAAATTTGGGTGTCATTGATGTTAACCAACCTAAGTAGAAGGTTTCAGGAAATGTATAGGCGTCAGTGCTGAACATCACCTGCAGTGCAAAATTTATTTGTGAGATATAATTTCTCAATTTCATGTTCATTTGAAACTTGAACCTCTGCAATTATTATGCCTATTCTCTTTATGAGAAGAGGGTGAAAAAGGGATGGAGTAGGAGAAATTATGAACTTCTAATTCTAGTTACATACAGCACATGAATATTTTTTCTTCTATCTCTTTACGTTTGCTAGAAAAATTCTATTCTCAGTCAACAACTATTCGGATTGCTTATAAAGCTGTGACCTTATTTATTGGAGCCAGAGTTAATAGATCTTTAACTGCTGAAATCATCCCATGCATACTAAGCTTTGGAATTGCCAACCCAAAATCAAGGTAAACCTGAGGGATAAATTTGGTTAATTGAAATTCTGATATAATACAAGTCAATGCATTAATTAAGCCATGAATGATAAAATGCTTGCCTGGGAGTAAACAGAAGCTAGATATGATGCTTCCTTTGAGAATGGATGGGAGGCATGTAAGAAAACAAATCGACACTTTGAATATCTCTTGTCCTCAAGAACTGAACGGAAATGAAGAGGATTGGACTTCCTCAAATCCAAAAGCCTATCCCCAAACCTAGTTGCAGAAACAAAAGTATTAAGTGTAAATAGGTATCATCTAGCAGCATATCACGGTTAATACGTTAGGTAAATTTAAATAGAATAAACTTAGTTGTTTTATGACTAGTTAATTTGTTTAGGACTTTTTTCAGTTTTAGAATGTAAGGGTCAACAGTTTATAGTATTGGTAAATAGGTAATATTTGTGTGAGTCTAAGACTTGGAGATGAAAAATCAGAATGAAATAATTTTGGATACCAATATGGTAAAAGTACAGATAAAATAAAATGCATCAATTACCCTGTGTGTATCTGCATTGGCAAGTCGTAAGATAGAGCAATTTCCAAACTTTGCAAGAAGAGATAGTCCACAAGATTTCTGTGAAACAGTAAATAGATAGGCTTCGTAGCTGAAAACAGAGAAGGGTGAGAAATAATATTCTGAAAAAGATAGTATTAAAACCAAATTTCTTACTTACCGTTTATTAACACCTGTCTCAGACTCTCTTCAGCTTCCGTTTTAGTTACTTTTAAATTGATTTCTAAGCCACCGTAATATGCAACTATGCTTTTCAAGGCATATATCTCTTTAGCAACTGTAACAGTGGTGCTAAGGAACCCATCTAAACATTGATTATTTTTTTAAGCTAAGAACTTATGTGTGTATAAAGAATCATGTAAACTAAAGGATATGATCTCAACTTTGAGACATATGCTTCGGTAAATGAATCGATTGTCCATGAAGATCCATTAGACAAACCCTATAGGTAGCATTAGATATAAGTATAAGAAAGAACAAATTCAAAAACTAGATGAATAGCTAAGAATAAAAGCACAAGACATCAATGAAACACCTAAAACCCAAAGAATTAAGGATTAAGTACGTTTTTGAAATTCAAATTTGTGTGAATTGATATAGTTTTTATTATCAAAGTGTATTAAATTTTGCTGACATGTTAAACAAGATTTCAGATTGACATTTAAATTGATTGATTGTTTATATTATTTGATATGTTTAAATCGTTCAAAGATCAATCCAAAATGTTGTTTAACATCTAAAAAAATTAACACAATTGAATTAAAAAGTTGATTTTCTTTCATTTTTAAAATTTGGATAAAAATATATTAAAGTTCATAACAGTAACAAATTTTAATTTAATGTGTAAATTTAAATACTAGAAATATATTTAACCAAAAAGAATGAAAAACATTAAAAGTGTGAATGTGTATTGGTATCTCACTTGTTCAAGGATTTGCTCGGCCACTCGCTCGGTTCTTAAGATTCTGCCGACCAAAGGTGTAAAATTCTTGAGCCATTGTATTTCATTCCTTTTGTCCATTTCTATGCCATCATCTATTAGTATGGCAGAGAATTTTGCAGTTTTTAAGCATGTTGAGGTGATGGATTCTATTCCAGACACCTTGCGGTATTCTTCTACGCTTTGCAAAGATACCTCCGTTCCGTACAGCTCAGCAACATCTCTTAAACCTCTCTGATTTTATTATAACCACATTCCACACAGAAATATTCAAAGTTTTACAAAAATAAAAAATCAAATCATGCAAATATAATTTGAATCAGAAAGGCACTCTCCATATTCATGGAGACTAAATATATATCCATCTACTTATTATTTACCTTTTATAATAACTTTTATTCAATGATAATAATAAAAATGTAAAAGACAATTCTACTATCATTTCTCACTTCAAGTAATTAGATAGACAAAAAAAATTTCTATTTCTCCCAAGTAAAAAAAAAGAAAATCTAAATATTTGAATTTTATTTTATGATTTTATCATGAAGCTTACGTTGGATGTTTTTACAAATGAGATAACTTTGTTTCAATTGTTTAAATATATGCATTATATATATATATATATATATATATATATATTGAAAATGAAAATAATTTATTAATTAAATTACAAAATATTGTATAATTAAATTTTGGTTAAATTACCCTTTTGGTCCCTCTATTTGTCATGAAATTTCATTTTGGTCCTCACGTTTTTCGTTGTCTCAATTTGGTCCTCATTTTCTTAAAAATGACTCAATTTGGTCCTCACCGTTAACTTT
>Ga0214542_1009730_pt1 | contig 14637 bp, 20 predicted proteins | sample CNSS1metaG_FD_160096 | JGI IMG/M metagenome (GOLD analysis project Ga0214542, IMG submission 160096) | Root nodule microbial communities from cowpea collected in UCLA plant growth center, Los Angeles, California, USA - CNSS1 | ecosystem: Host-associated > Plants > Roots > Nodule | place: USA...
GATCTCGAATCCGGGCCTCATCAATTTGGATCACCTGACCCATGGCATTCCCATCGTTCATTCAAAGCTCCTTCATTCTAGAAGAAGCCGTCAATCCTGAAAGTGCGAAAGACTCTGTACGTTATCCAACGCTCTTGGAGATCAGCTTTCTCGGCGCGCGTGTCTTGATGCCACTGCGTGGCCAAAGACCTTTTCGCTTGCCTTCAACATTTCGCCTGTTCAGTTGCGGGATTCCGCGCTTGGAGAGCGCATTATATCGGTCCTTGAGCAAACCGGCTTTAGTCCGCGCCGCCTGGAGATTGAAATTACAGAGAGCGCGTTTGTGGAAAGAAGCGGGGCTGCGAAGACCGTGATTGACGCACTTCGTCTAGCCGGCGTCCGCATCGGGCTCGATGATTTCGGAACAGGTTATGCTACGCTTAGCCAGCTGCTTTCGTTTCGTCTTGACAAGATCAAGATCGATCGCAGCTTCGTGTCACATCTCCACGACAGCACTGACTGCCGGGTGATCGTTCGTGCTATAATCGGCCTCGCCGAAGGCCCTGGTTTGACGACCACGGCCGAGGGAGTCGAATGCGAACGCCAGCTCGTCTATCTAGTGTCCAATGGTTGTACAGAAGGACAAGGCTACCTGTTCAGCGGTCCCGTTCCAGCCACCAGTATTCCCGCGCTGCTCAGTCGCGAAGCCAGCCGCGGGCCGGTTACTGAAGACGGAGCAAGAGACCCACGTGCGTGAGCCGACACGCTGAGTTCACGCGTGCTCGGGAGGCGCTTGATTAGAATAATGCGGCTAGATTTGCGACGATACCTTCGACGCATCACCTGCATTGTTGCTCAGGGCGGCCCATTCACTTGGACAGGACGCAGACTCTTAAGAGATCACCATGGATCGATGACGCGATTACGGGCGGCGGCCTGCCGTGCATCACCGTTTGACACTCCAACGTCAACGCACAGGGGCTCGCGAAGGGCCCTATGCGCTCACGGTGCGCGAGCGGCCAAGCGCCTGATCTTCGACTACTCCTCTTCGCTGTAGCGGCGTGCAGATACTCGATGAGCTGAATCAACGGCGATCAGACATCCGCACTCTGGATATCGTCTCAAAGATCCGCCATTTGAATCCCCTGATGCCCCTCCGACTGAAGCGCCGGAGCTGACCGTTCTGGTCTCCTAATCGAGCGGCTCCTGATTGCTCCGGGGAGCGCCGGACGCACACGATCCAACTCAGGCATCCGCTGGTCCCCTTCAGGTGGGAGCCCTCCTGATCAGGCCGTTTATGGTCAGCCAACCCTCCCAGGCCGCATTGCTCAGCACCAAACGATCCCAAGGCTTCCATAACGAGACTTAATCCGATTTGCGACCTTACGTTAGAACGTGACCTAGACTGTCCGATTTCTGACATGCAGTCGGTCTGGCAAACTTCCTTGAAGCAATATTCCTTGTTGATCAAGCTTGTCGGAGTTGGCACAGGGTTTGAACAGAGAGGTGCATCCACCGCAGCCGCCCACGAAGCGGCGGCTACACTAACGCTTCTTCGGCTGTGGCCCTTTGGTGCAATGACACGAGCTGCCACATGGAGTCGGTCTCAATAGCACGTCACATAAACTGCCCTCAATGTGGCTCTGCATTTGTCCACCTTGAGTGGCATGAACGCATGAGTGCGCGGGAGGTCCAAGATCTCTGGCGCTGCTGGAACTGCAGGAATGAATTCATGACTGTTTTCACTTCTGACGATATGGATTCTCCTGCCGCTGAGATCACGAAGCTATTCTTTACCAGCCTGTTAGTCTGATCATGACGCCTGAGCCGCTAACGCTCGCATCCGAGCGGCATTGGACCTGACGATCCAAAGCGGCGGGGGCCCCTTAGGCGAAAGCGATTGTACCGTGGGCTGCTCAGTAATTCGCTGCGCGACCTTCCCGTCATAAACAGTTGGAATGTGCTTATGAGGCTCGTACGTGCAATCGTCGGCTTGGCCCTGTTGGCAGTGGGATTGTATATTATTATCGGTGAGCACTTCGCTGGAGCATCGGCGGATGCTACACTCAATGCGCGGCTCTACATCGTTCGCGCCCCGATCGAAGGAAAGGTAACGCTTGCCGTGAAGAGCATCGGCGCGCGCATTAGTCCCGGCGCCCTGATAGCAGAACTCACCGACCAACGCTTCGATACCGCGAGGCTTCTTGAGCTTGATCGCGATCGCACAAACCAGCAGATCGAGCTCAACCGTCTCGTTGGCCAACGAGAGGCCTTGTGCGCATCCAGGTCGCGCTTCGATGTTCAGTCAACTGATTACCAGCGCGGAAGGGTTCGGCAGATTGAGGCTCGAATTGCCGAAACGAAAGCAGCTCAAGACGCTGCGGCCACACGCCTTCGTCAAGCGGACGCAGAATTTAGGCGAGCAAACGAACTAAGCACGCGTGGTGTACAGACGGCGGCGAACTTGGATCGGGCTCGCGCCACTTACGACGTGGCGCAGCAAGAACTGGAGAGTGCGCAGCAGCGAGTGAAATACTTAGAGACGGAACTTACGTCCGCTCGCGACGGCATCTTCATCGGGGCGTCCTATAACGACGCTCCTTCATCGGCTCAACGTATCCGAGAGCTCGAGCAGCGGCTGGCCGAGCTGAATGTCGACAAGGAGCAGGTGAAAGCACGTATTGTACAGCTCGACCAATAAATCGGTGCCGAGCGTCTTCGTGTCAACAACTTGAGCTTCGCTACCCTTAATGCCAGCGTGATTGGTCTAGTCTGGGACATACTAATAGACGACGGCCAATACGCGCGGAGCGGCCAGGATCTCGTCAAGATCGTAGACTGCAGTACACTGATCGTCACCGCCGGCGTCAGCGAATCTCTCTACGACGGTCTCTCGGTGGGAACGGCCGTGCAATTTCGGCTGTTTCGAGATGATCGTATTTTCAATGGAACCATAACTCGTCTTGGCGGATCCGGTGCGGCCTCGCTCTACACCAATCTTGCTGTGGGGCCAAGTGCTCAATATCTCCAGTGCTTTGACGTCACAGTGACAGTTCCAGATCTTGCAGGAGAGGCAGATCTCGGTTGCGCGATTGGACGCACTGGACGCGTCATCTTCACAGCTGGCCCAATCGCACAGTTCCGCCGCTTCATAACGCGCTACGGACTCTGATGCTTCAGCTGTCGCCATTCGTTGCTGCCTTCGCAGGCGCCGCCTTCATAATTGGGCTTCGCCGTACCGTCTTTACATTTCTCAATCCGATGAAGTGGTATTGGCGCGCTCTTCTCCTCGGGGCTGCTGCCGTACTGTCTTGGCTTGGCGCTTCACCGAAACGCTGGCACCGCTCGACTGGACTGCGGACGCGCTGTTCAGTTGGGGATTCGCCACCCTCGAGGCCCTGACGATGCTTTCCTCTACCATCGCGTTTTTCATACTGTCCCGAGTGAATGACCGGTCGGCAGAAGCAGACCAGTACTCCGAATGGTGCCTGCCTGGAGAAGCGCCGCGTGTGGACGTTTTTATCACGACTTACAACGAGCCGTCGGAAGTGCTCGAGCGCACGATCATTGGCGCGACGCAAATCCGCTATTCACAGCTTCGGATTTTATCCTCGACGACGGCGCCAGCAATTGGGTATGGCAACTTTGCGAGCTGCACGAAATCGGATATCTCGCACGTTCGCATAAGGAGCATGCTAAAGCGGGGAACATTAACCATGCACTTCGAGCGCGCGCCCGCGATCCAGCCCCCCCGATCTTTGTCGCTGTACTTGACGCAGATTTCGTTCCCCATGCGGACTTCATCGAGCGGACGCTAGCGTTATTTCACGAGCCAAGCGTCGCGCTCGTGCAAACCCCGCAGCACTTCTTCAATCCTGATCTGATCCAACATAAGCTTGGAATAAGCACCGCATATCCGGATGAACAACGTCATTTCTTTGACAAGGTCGAGCCAGCGCGGGACGCTTGGGGGATTGCCATCTGCTGTGGGACATCATCCGTAATGCGGGTCCAGGCCGTCGAGCAGATTGGCTGGATTCCAACACAAAGCGTAACCGAGGACTTCTTGCTCACCCTTAAGCTTGCGGAAAACGGCTGACATCTTGCAAATGATTCGCGAGTTGGCGCGAGCTCTAACGAGTTGAGGAGCGCGAGATGCCGAGAACACCGAGCCTACTCTCCTTGGTGTTCTGTGGAGGCGCCTTGCTCATATTGGTGCCGGCCATGGTGACCGCGACGATCTACACGGCCTTGCTACAGCAAGGGGGAGAGCAGCTGCAGTTCGACGCGTTAAGAATTCGCGGCGAAATGAGTTCCGCGCTGTTGGCCCGGCGGCTCTATGGAGTTTGGATGGATGTAGCTCGGTCCGCTGAGCTCATTGACCTAACTGATCTTAAGAATGCGCGAGAACACATCGACTTCTTGAGCCGCCTTGATCGACGCTACACTTGGCTTGGCGTCGCGGATCTCGAGGACCATTCTCGCGGCTAAAGACGGCATGCTCGAAGGAGTAAGCGTTGCACAGCGACCTTGGTTTAGGCGGGGCCTTGTCTCGCCGGCGGCTATCGATGTGCATGCCGCTCAACTACTGGCCACCCAGTTGCCGGCACCTCGTGAGCCCTATCGCTTTATCGACCTGGCAGCGCCGTTGCGCCACGCCGGCTCCGTTGCCGGGGTCATCGGCGCTCACCTTGACTGGAAATGGGTCGCAGAAAGCATGGACTCGTTACAAGTACCCGGCATTGATGTGCTGCTGCTTTCGGGGGATCGAACCGTCCTGTTTGGTCCGCCGGAGCTTATCAACAAGCCGCTCAACATCGGCTCCGCACTTGCGGCTAGTCGCGTCACGACTGCGTCTCTGCGCGAACGTTGGCCTGACGGCAGGGACTACTTCACAGTGATCGTTCCGACGGCCGGTTTCGCGAACCTTCCAAGCTTCGGTTGGTCTCTTCTGGTTCGGCAGAGTGCCGGTGAGGCGCTTGCGTCCACCCGTAATCTCATCCGATCATTCTGGAGTAGTTTCGGTGCTTGTGCCATTGCCACACTAGCACTGCTCTTTTGTGCGGCGCAGTGGCTGAGGACGCCCCTTCGCCGGCTCTCGAATACAGCCGAGGCCCTCTTGCACGATCCATCCGCGCACCCGCCATATTCCGAGACACGCTTCAATGAAGCGGCGAGGCTCAGTGACGCGCTAGCTCGCATCCAGTCGAAGCTGATGGGACACTCTGTTAGCAATTCGATCCAAGGACCGGGTAGGGACAACTAGCTAGGGCGCGTACTCATAAAGTCACGACAATACCGGGCGTCAGGTCAGTTGTCCGCGCAGTTCCGGTTTAGGTGATTAAGCGGGTTTGCGGTGCAACCATCCCTTCATTTTGAGACCGTCCCGCATGTTGAGAGCAAGAAGTGTAATGTTTGTCGCGCCCGCGACGAGCTCGATCGCCTGCACAGCATAGAACGTGGCATCGAATTCTCCCGTCTGAGCCTTCGACGCAAGGAAGAGCGCAGACGGAATAAGAATCAGGATGCCGTTTCCTGTAATGAATGGCATGCACTTGACTTTGGCCCCGATCAGTCTGGCCCGGCGCCCCTTTGCCAAGATGACACCTGTACCACCGGTGGCAGCGAGCGCCGGAATCAGCAACAAGAAACCCCACGGTATGGTGCTCTTAACCGCTGCAACTGTGGCATGGGACGCGAACAGCTCGCTGAGTACCGTCGATAGCCAAAATGTGTCGATCGTTGCGATAGCCAAGGCGCCAGCGACGGGATGGATCAACTTGATCATGAGTATCTTCCCTTCCGAAAAACCGCAGGGCTAGGCAACGCAGATGCCGGGCACGGCAACTTTCTGGAACAGATGAGGGGAAGCTAGCGCGGAGGCCGGATAGCTGGCGATTTTTGCTAGAAAGTCAGGATGGGTGAAGGCCGCGCGGAAGTGTGCGGTGGATTCCCAGAGGGCGTAGTTCAGATAGGTCGAGCTTTCGCCGAGAGCTCTGTGCAGCTGAGTGGAAATGAAGCCCGGCTGTCGCTTCATGAACGTTGCGTCGTCCTGCCAGGTCTTGAGAAAAGCCGCCTCATCGGCTTTGTCGAGAGTGAATGGGTTCACCAGGACGACCGAATTTGCCTCAATAGCGATCTGGCGGTCGATCGGGAAGGAAGGTCGAGTGGGCGTAGCAGGAAGCCTTTATTGAGTACAGACCCTAAACGCCCGTGCTGCTCTCCGTGTCCCCACCGCGGACCGCCCTCCGCAGCGGATATGGGATAAAGGTCAGCAGCATCTCCCAGGCGACGAAGCCTAGCTCATTGGCGATCGACGCGCCTCGAGGGGAGAAGAAATACTATCTCGCCAATCTTCCAGCGGCGACGGATCTGCGCACGCTGGCCGCAACTATCAAGGGCACGGTGGATTTGTGAGCAGGCGCATCAGCAGAAGGAGGAGCTTGGACTTGATCACTTCGAAGGGCGATCATGGCAGGGGACTTCATCGCCACGCCCCTGATGACAATGATCGCCTACGCCTCCTGCAACTCGTCGCCTCGCACACGCGGGGCGGAAACAACAGAGTCAACCGGCCTCCGCCTCAACCAACCATGCCCACCGCACGTCACGCCAACATCGATCTCTCCCTTTCGGCCCCCCTCTTAGCAGTGTCCATATTGCCGAAAGTAAACCCTTGAAAAACAGTGGCGAAAACAGTTCTGCCAACGTAGCGCTAGACCGAGTTGATGAACGACAGCATCTAGCTCGCCGCGCGCCGCGCAACGGTGCCCCTTCGGCGACGCGCTGACGCTTTGACGTTCGCAAAGAACAGGGTCGCATCGGAAGCGGCCCGCGAACCCCAGGATCTCTATGATCCGCCGGGCGTCTCGGATGCCCTGGCCAAGCGAGCTGCGCAGGGCGCACAGCTGTCGCTGATGCTTAGCTTCCTGGCTTTCCACTTCTGTAGTATCGCGACTCATACTCTCGTTTTGATGAGACGATCCCTCAGCTGATAGTCAGAAGATGTTTTCGGGGGCCTGACACGTGCGGGATGCCGATCGTCAGACCGCCATCGACAACGATTTTCAGAGCCGGCAAGGTAAGAGGACTCGTGCGCTGACAGGACCAAGAAATGCTTGTGACACTTCCGGCGCGCTTGCTCGGTCACTGGCGGGGCAAGGTCTTCCCGCATCACGGTTGAGACTCATGCTGACGATCCTGAGGTCGCGGACATGCGCTCGCCGCTCAGGCACGACTAATCTTCGGCTGGGTTGCCTCCAAAAATGTCGTATCCCAATTGGCATATGATACCGAGCTCTTTGTGAGCGGCAGCGCGAGGAGCTGGAGTATAACGATGCATGTTCTCCGAATGTGCGAACTGGAGTATCCATTCTGTGCAAGCGCCGCGCCAGACACTGACAAGAACGCAAACTCACCAAAATTTACAGGGTTCTGGAGCTCTACCGACGTGCCTCGCAGGACGTCGGTATCCGCGAGCATGTATTTCGGCCATGCACCGAGATAGGTGTTCGCGGCCGATCTAGTTTAGTCAAGCTAGCCACGAATCGATAGCTTTGCGAACCTCCTCATCGTTGCCTCCGCGTTTAGTCATGGCGGGCATCTCCTGCCCAGCGTCAGTGTTTGTCCTGGTGCAACCTCGGATCTTTGTCCAGGTTGTGGAACATGTCGTACTGCGTGGCGCGCGACCAGCGGAACATCGACGCCAGGTGGGGCCGGGAAAGCCGAAATATTCTCCGGTCAGCTGAATGGGCACCAGGCGCGACAACGTGCTGACCACGTCGATCTGGTTCTGGGTATAGAGCTGCTTTTCGACGGACGCATTGGCGAGGCTGCGCACTTTCTGGCGAATTGCCGGCAGATCCTCCATGCGCATGAAAGGCGCGCATGTACCCTCGTCGCGCTGGTTAATTTCGGTGCAGTCGCGGCCGAGCATGAAGGGGCCGACGGAAGGGTCCATCATCGGCGCATAGGTTACGTTGAAGATGTCGGGGCGGCTCAGCGCTTCCTGCACGTCGGGGAAGCGGGTGATGAACACCGGGCCCCGCGACGCCGAACGCCAAGTTGGGCCTGACGCGCCGGATAAGTGCGAACAACGCATCCGGATGTTTGGCGATCATCCATTTCAGGAACTTCGCCGCCAGCCGCTGTTTCTGTGCCATTGCTGCCGCACCCAAACTCAAGAAAAGCTTCGCCTGGTCGGTCGATCCGGGCTTCCGTCCACCTTTCCCCCTGCGGGAGCGAGATGGTCTTCGATACTGCTTCAGTTGGAGCTGACCCAATCAATTTCAGATCGACTTGAGGAACTCGATGATTGCGTTGCGCTCCTCGGGAGACAGCGCAGGGCCAATGACGCGCTCATGCTTCGCGTTCGAGAATTCGTGGCCGGTATTGCGATTGCCGGGCCTCGACGTATCGATGATGAAGTAGCCCTTGCTGTCGTAGGTTCTGCCTTTAGGAGCGACCGGCCGCGTCACGATACCCACCCGGAAAGCTGGGTTCACCGAGCAGGCAGACTTTTGGGCGCTCCGCAACCGGGCTGAGCAGGTCGTAGATCGTCGGCACCGAGCCATTGTGCAGGAACGGCGCAGTCGCCCATACGCCGTTCAGCGGACGCGCCTTATAGCCGAAACCTGCCGCGAGACAGTTCGGCCGATCGCCTTCGATCTCCGCATGGACCGTTCCGGTCGACCGAAGCCATTCGTCGATGCCGGATTGGACCACGGCGCCGAGCGCAAGCGCGTAGAGTTGCATCACATGGTCCGAGAGGTGGATCGTATCCAGCGTGTTCTCAGCCTTCCATTGGCAGACATCGATGTCGAGGCCGAGTCCTGGCTGCTCTGGCCCGCCTTGGCCAGTTCGCTGCCGGCGGTGTCCACGGTGCGATTGCGCAGCACGTCGCCCTGGGCCGGGTCGGTGCCGATATGGCTTTGCTTGCGCGATCTTGACGTTGAGTCCGGATTCCTTCGTCTGCTTCTCCTGACCAGCCCGGCCGCGCCAGCGGATAGGGCCGAAGTTCTTCCAGAACTCCGCGTCCGGGGCCTTGCCGTGCACGATGTCCAGCGTCAGCGCTGGAAGATGGCAGCCGCTGCAATGTTTTTCGTAGAGTTGGGCTCCCACGGCGGCCTTGGCTTTGTCGATCGCAGGAAAGCTGTCGGGCCAGGCTGGCGCATTCAGTCCGGTGAAGGCTTTCGCCACCAGCGGCTGGTCCTTTCCAGCGAGCTGTTGTTCGATCCAGTGCAGATTATCGAAAGGAATGCTGCTGGCAACACGTCCCTGCTTGAGCGGTGCGGTGAGGTTGAGCTCCGCCGAACCCCCATCGCCTCGCCGGCATTGCGTACCAATGGCTGCATGATTGAGGCGTCGTACTGCACCCAATCGAACGATGGCGATGTCCAGATGTGCGGGTAGCTGACGGGGGCGTTGATGTTGACGTAGTTGCCGTAGCGCTTGGTCTCGAGTGCGAGCACCTGATTGCCGTGCGATTGAGCGCATCGAGGCGGGTAAACCCTTCCGTGACGTCGATCCTAGCTGGCTGATCGACCAGAGCACCAAGTACTCCATCGAGTTCCTTGGATAGTTGACGCGTGTCAGATCGCTGTACTCGGTTCCTAAAGCGCGCTTCGCGAACCGCCCAAAGCGACCGTCGAAGAAGGGCAACTTTGCCGACAAGGCGGTCTGTGCGAGCGCCTCGCGGAGCGCATTTGTCAATTGACTGAGATCGGTTACGGCGGGGCCCCCTTCAATGACATACCGCTTGTCTTTTAAGATCAGTTGGCCGGTGTGGCACGCGGCCACAGGTCAATCCGACGGCAGTGTCCTTACGCGCAAGTCCGCGGATCGACTGAAACGGCGAATACGCAAATCCGATCGGCAAACCGTATTCATTGTTCTCACTTTTAGCAGATTTTATGAATCCGAACCGCAGTAAATAGCGGTTGTCGGCAAAGCCTTCGCGTTCGAAAAAGGGCAGAGCGAAGGGCGAGTTCAGCGGCGCTTCCAGGGCGAGAAACCATGACAGCGGGATTGGCAAGGTCTGCGTGCCCTGGGGCTTGTGATGGAATCGATCGGCGTCTTCGGCGTTCCAGCCCTAATCGAGTGAAACTTGCTCGCTTACGAGAAACGGCTCAGGGAGACCAGGCGGCTCGAGAGCTTCGATTGTCGCGCCAAGCTGGGGGCTGGTCAGGACCGCGATCAAAGCAATGACCGCGATGATCGCCAGAAGAGCAGGAAAGCTTCGGCACCAAAGGCGCCGAATTGCGCTGGCAACTGTCGACATGGCTTCCCCGGTGTCAGCGACGGGCTTCAGGAGAGAGCCTTGTAAACAGCAGTACTACAACTACATGATCTTGTAGGCTTACTCCGGCTGTTGAGCCGCGATTACTATTCTCTGCGTCACAAGCGGTGGTCTGTGAAGTGGGCGAACTTGGTCGCAGAACAAGGATATCTCGACAGCGTCGGAGGCCGATCGATTTTATGAGGTGCGAGCGGACCTTGCACCATCTTCAAACGCTCGGGCTCGGGCGCGGGATGTCCGCGAATGGCGCAATGTATGGACCGGCCGGCCTTGGGCGAGGTATTACGCGGTATATCGTTAGTGGGCGGGCTTGATTTGGCTGTGAGTTCCACGCTCGCTCTTGATGCGATTCACGATGGGGAATGGTAGGTCACCGATCCGTAGGCTAAGTGTTTTCGACGACCCGTTCGTTTCATGTCGTTGTTGTCTGGAGGCGCAGGCAATGTATGTCCTTGCTCTGGTCACCCAAAAAGGCGGAAGCGGCAAGAGCACGCTGGCGGTCGGAATTGCAGTCGCAGCGGCGGGGAACGGGGAGCGCGTCGCAATTGTCGACGCGGATGTACAAGGCACGATTTCAAAATGGGTAGAGCGGCGCGGCCATCCTCATCCGCGGGTCGTTCGGGTCGCCGATCCCGCCGAAATAGAAGGGGCGCTCGTCAGCCTTGAAGCTGAGGGGATCTGGCTTACAGTCATCGATACCGCCGCCACAAACAATGCACTGGCCATGCGCGCCATCGCGAGGGCCGATCTTTGCCTGATCCCGGTGCGTCCGAGTCCAGCCGACATCGAAGCTGCGATACCGACGGTGAGTGCTATTCTTAGGCTCAACCGCCGATTTGCTTTCGTCCTCAATCAGACGCCACCGCGGGGCTGTCGCCTGAGTGAAGCTGCAACGTCGCTCAATTCGCTCGGGGTGCTTGCGCTTCCCTATGTCGGACAGCGCAATGACCACCAGGACGCGCTTGGGGCAGGATTAGGCGTCACCGAGTTTGCACAACAGGGAAGAGCCTCGGAGGAAGTTCGTGAGCTGTGGCGCTGGGTCCTAAAAAAGCTTGTCGAGGGGTCGTCAGATCATGAGCCATACGCAAGAAACGAAAAAGCGGCGCGCTAGGCAGACGCGGTGCGTGCGGCGCTCGCTGGTGGATCTTACCGCGGCGGCGAGCCGAGCCGTCGACGATGGCCTGTTTGTATTGTCCGGCGAGATTGCTGCTTCCAATCCGCGATCGCAGCACAGAGCCGCGAATACGTCTGATCAAACGATCCTAACAAAGCAAGCAACCGCTCGGAGCCCCTTTGCGGAGCTTGAATCTCGGAATGCGGCGGCGCCGCTTAAGGACGAACTCATAGATTCCGACAGTACCGCGGAGATGATGGAAAAGGTTGTCGAGGACTCTCAAGAAAGAGCTTCTGAAAACCTCAAAGCCAGCCTGAACGTTGCGTTGGATCACGCAAAGAATCTTGTGGAGACACGGGTGGGAGGCGACGCGGCGTCGAAAGACGTCGGCGATTCCTGCCTTGAAAGCGATTTTTTGCCCGTTCTCAAAGATGCCGCAACGGAGTTCCGCCCGGATGCGATCGAATTGATTATACAGGAGGAACCAAACGACGACGCAAAGCAGCCCCAACCGCAATACATGCGGCGGCTCACTGACGAGGCGGTCAGATTACTGGACGATCTTCGGAGCGGAAAGCTGGAGAATGAGGCGAACTTCATCCTGAGCGAATGCTTCAGAGAAGCCGCTAACGCGTTCTCTATCATCAATCAGCAGCTCAAGCGCGACGGCTATGCCGCGAGCATTGATCCATCAATTTTCATCTGGCTTGCCAATATCACCGAACCGCAGACGCGTGACGCTGGGACCATGCGACTTGAGATCGTATCCAACCACCAAGGTCGTCCGAGCACATACGCACGCCAGGTCGCTCAATTCATCTGGCATCTTGTCGAGGGGCAGGGCTGCCGGCGACAGGCCGCATATCGGGGCGCGCTCACGAAGTTCACCGTTACCGAGAGTTTCGTCGAGGACGCCTATGCCTTTTGGGAGCCGATCTTCAAACGGGCGGGACCGCACGTGAGGATGCTGACCCGCATTTCAGATCCAGAAGTGTAAAGCTAAGCAGCGCGGGCATGCGTCCGATTTGACTGAGGCCGAGGCCCGCCCGGCAACTTCGTCCGCGTTTTGGAGGAAGAGAGGCTGACGTCGGGGCCGCTCCTGCATGGCTTAAGATGGCCCTGCTAAGGGTGCCGGCGCGAAGCCGGCTGATCTGCCCGTGCAGACGCCGACCAAGTACGAGCTGAGGGCCCATTTTAAGTGGGCGCGTGACACCGCGCCAGCTAAGTATTGCTGGGGGGGCAGTGGCTGCGCGGCAGTCGGTATTGACACAATGTCAGCAACTTGACGCCGCACGCCGCGACGAAGTGCCTGCAGAGCCCGCGAATTCCCTACGGCACGCGACTTGCTCTCTTTGCGGCATCATCACCAATCGCAGTGCGATGATCTTCGGGACGGACTCGGCGTGCGTCGCTTTTAGCGTCTGATCCGCTCTGACGGTTTGCTGCGCGATAAGTTAAGGGCGCTCGGTTGTGGACCGAGACAATGCGGGGACGTCTTGGATGCGATCTGGAGTTCTTCTTTTGGGAGCCACGACAATTGCGCTCGTCGCAACCGGTGCAGCGAATGCGGCAGACCTTGGGGCAGAAGTGAAACTGCCACCGGCGGTGTGGAACTGGTGCGGAGGCCTATATTGGCGGGCACGTCGGCGGGGGCTACGGCCGCACCTCCTTCAGCAATCCTACGGTCCGTCAATCTATGGCGATGTCGTCGATACCCCAGTGTTCCTCGCCGGTGGCCAAATCGGGTACAATTGGCAGAAGAACGGCTGAGTGGTGTGTCGAACTCGAGGCCAGCGGTGCCGTCTCCGACGGCACCAATACCTGCCTCGCGGCGTCCGGCTTTGTCGTGAGCGCAAAGTGCAAGGCAGGCCCCAACGTCTTTGCCACCGGGACCGGCCGCATCGGCTCCGCGTTTGGCGCGCTGGGCCGCACGCCGGCCTATCTCGAGGGAGGCGCGTCGCTTGGCAAAACAATCGAGGCGACGTCTACAATAGCCACGAGTTTGATTGGCCATAGGAGAAAACCCATGTTGACTATGGTCGCTTCGGTGCCACCATGGGGCTGGGCGTCGAGCAAGCGCTTACGCCTGCATGGTCGGTGAAAGCTGAGCATAACTATCTGCATTTCGGGGGACCGAGCGTCGCAACGCCTCCCACGGTGCAGAATCCAGCCGTTCGCAGTTCTTCCGGCGAACACAAAAAGATCGGGTTGAACTACCATTTTGGCGGCGACCCGCGGACGGCGCAATGCTCCGATGCGCCGCTGTACGCGAAAGCACCCGCCGGCGCACCGATTGCTTACACGGCTGGTTGGTCGTTCGAAGGCGGATCACGGCTCTGGCTCAGCGGGACGATTCCAATTGAACAATAGCGCAGTGCCGGATGGCAGCATCGCTCGCTGAGCGATGGCCTTCCACCGGTGCTGTGCATTGAGCCATGTTGATCGTCGAGACGACCTCGTCCGATGCCCGCGACTCGCTAGATGCGAATATATAACACGAAAAGCGTGTGATGATCGTCGTCAGGGTGCCTGCGTTGTGGATGGCTGGGGAAACGCAGCGTGCCAAGAACTACGCATTTACCCGGCCGGTCCAACGAGCTTCGAAGGTTAGGTGGAAGGTTTTGGTCGCTTGGGATTGTGAAGCCGCAAACGCGATTGCGGAGATACTTCAAGCTCGCGACCTGATCGCGGCGATGTGAACGCGGCGATTCGCTTACAAGCACCCTCTCACGTGAGGGTGGAAACACCTGGGAGGCTTCAAAAAACCCGTAAAAGGGTGAGCGCACAAGGGATCGAACCTTGGACCTCTCCTCTGTGAAGGCCAGCCGTCATTCTTGAATTTACCGGCAGGGTGAAATTCCCCGTTTTTTCCCCGGATCAATTGGCCGCGTTGCCCCTCCGTATCCGCCACATCTTCTGGGAGGGAGCTCTGGGCGAGGGGGTTCTGTGCAGTCGGCGGCGCTGGGGGTAGCCCGCGAGCCGCCGCCGCGGCGACATGCGGTGCTGCCCGGTGCCTTCGGCAGCTGGGAAAGGAGCCTGCAACCGCAAGGCGAGCGGAAGGGAAGCGCGCTGCTCAGGAGCGGCCAGCTGAATAAGCGCGAAAAGGCCACCTTTGGGGTGAGCATCCGGTGAGGCTTTGAATTACCCATAACTTTGACCACTCGGCCTGGTTTGCCGATCGGCGAAATCTTGAGTCGAAAGAATCACTTGTGATTCCTTGCTGAGCACCTGATTCGCGAGGGGTGCT
>Ga0214542_1009731_pt1 | contig 14637 bp, 15 predicted proteins | sample CNSS1metaG_FD_160096 | JGI IMG/M metagenome (GOLD analysis project Ga0214542, IMG submission 160096) | Root nodule microbial communities from cowpea collected in UCLA plant growth center, Los Angeles, California, USA - CNSS1 | ecosystem: Host-associated > Plants > Roots > Nodule | place: USA...
TGCAGGTAACCCCTCCCGGGTTCAAGACGACATGTATCGAATGGGAAGAGATCAACTGAGGAGATAGCGGACTACATGATAAGGTAACTCTTGTGTCTGACTTCTTGTTTGTTCTTCTGCAGGAACATTACTTATTGCTCAACTTCAATCCCTAATTATTTTTGCAGTGACGATTTGCTAGCAAAGTCAAACTGTGTTGATATTATTTTATATTGTCAACACCATAATCGTGCTAGCTATATCAAAGCAAGTTTATTGTATGTGTATTTTTTTAAAAATATTTTTGTCTTTCAGCATTTGTTTACATTTCAATCTTACCAATCAATAATTCGTAAAAATATATTTCATGTTACATACATGTAGTATTATCTTTTGTTGTCTGTGTTGATATGTTGCTAGCTGAATCTGAATGTGTTGATATTATTTTTGGTCGACTACACTATTATGCTAGCTACATCAAAGAGATTAAGTTTTGATCTATCATATATTTTTTAACTACATTTTTTGTTGCACAACATATATAACTTATTTCGTGTTTTCAAAACCATGATAGTTATATATTGTAACTCATATATAACTTATTCTTTTTATTAACATTGTAATAAAATGATAATATTTCTATTTTAAAATATATTTTATTATGGTTCCCTACACATGTACACAATTTATTTTTAATCAATTAACATATCAATATATGTATTTACTTTTAAAATTAATTACTCTAATCATCTATTTTGAATTTAACTTTTAATATTTAAAAATATTTTTTTGAAAACAAATAAGTTTTGAATTCTAATTAACCAAAACAAAAATTGACATTTATTGAAAATTTATACCATCAATTAATTTATTTCATGTTTTGAAAGGAATTTATTTTTAATAAGTTTTTTTTAATCAATAAAGACAAAAGCTGACATTCATTTTCATTTATTGATTATTTTTGTTGTTTTAATATTTTCTATTGATGTTTGAACTTCTAATTTTTACTTTTATTTTCAATTTTGAATTTTGAATTTTGAATTAACCAAGACAAAAGATGACATTCATTTACATTTTATAATTATTTTATTTCTATAAATATTTTGTATTAGTCGTTAAAATTCTAATTTGTATTTTTATTTTTAATGATTTGTAATATTTTTAATTTATAAAGAAGTTTTTTTTCATTTTTAATAATCTGTAATATTTGTAATTTGTAATAAACATAATTAATTTATTATTTTATGTGTTTAACTTTTTTGTATTAGTCTTTCAACTATTAATTTGAATTTTTATTTCTAATAATTTATAATATTTGTAATATTTTTATTTTTAAAAAAATTTACATTATATTATTTGATTATTTTATTTTTTTAAATATTTTGTATTACTCTTTAAACTTCTAATTTGTATTTTTATTTTTAATAAACTTTTAATTTGTATTTTTATTTTTAATTTTAAATTTTTGTAATATTTTTTATTTATAATAAATATATAAAAATATAAATATATATTTTAAAAATAATTAAATATATATATATATATATATATATATATATATATATATATATATTATATTTTATTGTTAAAGTAATTAGAATTTGAAACAGTTTTCATATGTATATAACAGTTGAGTATCCATCAAGGAAACAGAACGGTCACTTCCCTTAATCCTCTATGTAGAGGTGTCAATTTGGTCCCTAGCCCATGGGTCAGCCCTGACCCACTCTTCTTAAAGTCCTCTTTTAGGGGGCCCCCAAATGAGGGAGCCAAAAAAAAACCCTAGCCTCCAAAGCCCCCTCTCTAGTGGGTTAGGGCTAGGGCTAAGGTGGGTTAGCCCCCCAAATAATACTACAATAAGCCAGAGTCAAAGATCAAGTCGAGCGACCTGAATGGGTCTGATGACCCGGACGGGCTCGACAACCCGGATGACCCCAATGACCAGGACGAGCCCGATGACAAGGACGTGCTCAATGACCAAGATGGGTCCAACGACCAGGACGAGCTTGACAACCCGAACATGCCCAAAAACACGGACGGGCCCGATGACCCAAACGGGCCCAACAACCCGGATGGGCCCGACGAGCCGAATGGGCCCGACGATCCAAACAGGACCAACGACCAGAACGGGCCCGACGACTCGTATGGACCCGACGATCCAGACGGGCCCTACGACACAAACAAGCCCGACGATCCAGACAGGCCCGAAGACACATACAAGCCCGATGACCCGAACGGGCCCAACAACCCGGACGAACCCGACGACCCGGATTAGTCTGATGACCCAAACTGGCCTGACGACCCAGATAGGCCAGACGATCTGGACGGGACCAACGACCCGGACGGGCCCAACGATCCGAAGGGGATGACGACGTGGATGGGCCTGATGACCTGAACGGGCCCAACAACCCTAAATGATCCAATGATCCATACAGGCCCAACGATCTGGACGGACCCAACGACCTCGACGGGCCTAACAACCCGAACGGGCCCGACAACCCAGATGGGCCCGACAACCCGATGGGCCCAATGATCTTAACAGGCCTGACGACTAAAAAGGGCCCAACAATCCGAACGGGCCCGATAATCCATACAAGCCCGACGACCCGAACGATCCGATAACCCGGATGGGCCCGACGACCCGAACGGGCGCGATGACCTAGAAGAGCCCGATGACAAGGACGAGCCTTACGACCCGAACGGGCCTGACGACCTGGAGGGGCCCGACGACCTGGAAGGGCCCGACGACCTGGAAGGGCCCGACGACCTAGACCTAGTCGTTCTTGTCGAGGTCGTTGGGCAGGTCCGGATCGTTAGACCTATTCGGGTTATCGTGCTTGTTCGGTTCGTTGGGCCTGTCCCATAGATAGTAATATATTTTAAAAAATAATATATTTTTCATGTGGAAGATGAAAACCCATGGGTTGGCCCTTGCCCACATGGCTTTTGTAGGGTTTTTGGCCCTATGGGCTTCTTTGTTGGGGCTTTTTTTCAATGTGAGCTTTTTTGGCCCTAGCCCACATGGGCCAGGGCCAAACCCTGTGGGCTGGGGCAAATTGACACCTCTACCTCCATGGATACCTCTGTCCATGTGCTTGCCAGAATAACCTTAGGAAGGTTCACTATAATGCATTTTGTTCATAATCAGGTATGTTTTCTTTACAAAAAGTTGAAATATATGTTCTTTCTTCATTAATTTGTTTCTGTTAACTTAATATTATTCGTTCAAATGTACTGTAAGTGTTCTTTCTTCCTTCAGCCATTCATTTTTGAAAACTTTGTTCAAACCCTTATTTATTCTTTTTTTACATAAAAATCAAAACTTTATTTTATAATCGTTTAAATCTATGGTTTTTCTCTTTGTTCTGCATTTTTCATCTATGTCTAACTATTTCTTCTTTCATCAGACATGCATCTCTTACTTATTATGTTTTTTAATTTTTGAAAATGTTATATTTCTTCAACAATCGTTTAAATATACGACATTTGGATCATTTCAAATTTTTTGTTCTTCATTTGTTCTTCGTTTCAATTTTTTTTAGATCACCCATTCATTCTTTTGTGCTTGGTTAGAAATCTTTGTTTTTTTTTAAAAAAAAATGTTAACTTTCCAATAATAGTTGAAATGTACAAAATTTTGCTTCCGTAAGCAAATATTTTTTTTTTTACTTTGCTATATATCTGACGTATTAATTTACTTTGCTTCCAATGTGAACTTTCTTCAATAATCCATAAAATCTTTTTGTTTACATCATACATGCATGTTTTTATTACTTTGGATTAAATCTTATTTATTCTCTGTCTTTCTTTCATGATCAGTTTAATGTTTGCTTACATTCAGTTTATTATAGTCATTTTTTGAAATTTTATTCACCCTGTTTTTTGTTTGTTGACCACTGGAATTTTAGGAGTTCGGTCATGTTGATCGAATATTTGTTGCTATGTTTGCTCAAGAATTAGGACCGATTTGGCAGTTGGAAGATATTAAAGGAAATCGCCATCAGTTAACTTTTAATATGGATGTCAATAATCCATTGGTCACTGATGGTTGGTCTAGCCTAAGAGTTTTTTATAAATTGGAACATATCCATCAAATTTTATTCAGATATGTTGGCAACTCAACATTCCAGATTACTGTATTCTCCGTCATGACTGCAATACCATTGCGACGAAGTTTCTCACAAACATACATCGATTGCGAACAAATAATCTTTTTAGAGTGAAATTGACAAAATCTCAAAGCCAAGCGAGCCATCTGGTGAACAATGTGCTTTTATATTGTTTTTTATATGCTATTGTGTTCATATAAGTTGTTATTTATTTAACTGTTTATTTTTTTCAGGACCTACCAACTGACTTTGCAACTTATGTTCGGAAACGTAGATTCAAAAGGTTGGAATTGCAGGGATCGACCAACACATGCATTGTTCAATGTAAGCTTTTGGTGCATAATTCACCTAAGAAGTCAACTAAGATTGGGAAGGGATGGAAGGACTTTTGCATATTCAATCGGTTGAAAGAAAGGGATGTTATTGTGTTTGCAGCTCACAACCAAATGAGAAAGAAAAAGATAAAAGTCTATGTCAAAAAAGAATTTAGCTTTTAATATTTTACTTTTTTTAATTTACTTTAGATGGTATTTATGGTTTTGTTTTCACTTTCAAGCAAGTTTGCTTTTTTTTTGTTTGTAAGACTCTATCGATGGTAATTTTGTTACTTCTAATAAGTAGAAGTAATATCTATAACTATTATCCGTAAGTTAATTTTGGTCAACTTTAATATTTTACTTAATTTAATTTTACTTATTTTCATGTTTCAAATTATGTATTATAGTTATGTATTACTTTTATATATATTTCTTAAAAAAACATAATTAGAACTAAGATTTATTTTAATATTTATTTTATACAAACAATATTCAATTGTGATAATAAAAATTATTAAAAATTTTAATTTTAACACAGGATTGAAGTTGTAAATATTGCTAACTTGGTAATTGTTTTAACTTTGTATTTGAATACTATCACAGAACATTATTTGTTTTATAAAAAGAATGCAATAAAGAAAGTTTTATTTGTTACTCTGAAACACGTGTATTAAAAGTTTTAGTCTATTTATGTTTTAAAAAGTTAATCAGCACGTGTATTCATTTTTTATCAAAGGACAATTAAAAATTCATTGGGTTGTCATTATTTGACTTGATTTTTTAAAAATTATTTCCATTAGTTTCAGGGTACACTAAATGTAGAAACAAATTTCTACTTTCATGGTTGACTATTATCAAGCATAGTACTTATGTGTTGGCCCAAAAAGGGATTATAGCACATATGCAAATTCTGAACAGAAGCATATCAGTGTCTGCAAATCATGAATTTGGACATTGCATATTAAAAGGTACGCTGTTCCAAATATTGATCAAAAGGTACAGTTTCCATATTAATGACTTGGTTGTTCTTTTTTATAAAAAGATTGTACTTACATTATCTACCTTAAGAATATTCAACGTGGAAAACTTACTATGTCCCTTTATATTCAACACATCCTCCAACAAAAATGAATTGTTAATCAAAATGTTTATTTTATTCAACTTCTCTTGAATGTCTAAACAAACATAAGAGCAAGTGTATGGATAAACTTTTGGAAATATAACAACAAGTGTATGCATAACAACAAGTGTATGCATAAACAAACATAAACAAATGGCTGCAAATCTATCAACAAATGCAAGAAGAAAAAGGAAGAGCATTGTGTCACAAAATATTTCAAATATGATGATGAAGTCCTCAGGTAAAATAAATTTATTTCTCATTTCATTTGTTCTTAAAGCTTCTTCCAAATAAATGCATTTACTTATCTCCAATAGAATAACATAAACATTCAGATGTACATTTACCAACACATATTTTTATTTTGTTTTCTTCACTGCAGATACCAATAAGGACAAATCCATTCACACTAAAGCATTTTCTTTTGGAAATACTACACCTTTTTCTTATTATACAGATTTTGGTAATGATTTTTTCATTCAATACAAACTGTTGTAATCAATGTCCATTCAGTGACACTGTAGAATTTTTTCATTGTTACTTAATACATCCTCTTACAGATAAGTTGTGTTCTTAATATTTTTTAGGTATTCATATAAAAAATGCAACAAATGCAATTACTTTAATAGACTAACACAACTTCATCAATTTGTAAAAACTACCACTTTTATATTTTTTTAATATGTTTATTACTTGGATTGCATACTTAGATTGCTTTTGCTGCTAAAGTTTAACAGTTTGGATTACATTGTTTAACAATTTTATTTCAAATGAACTTTATCTATTATGCTCTCTTCTTATTTTTGAATCATTCTCCCAGTATGGAATGAAAATATTACCCCAAATTCAACTATCAACAACTCCTTATCTATCAATGAAGATAGAAACTGCATGATCAAGCAATTCAATCGTAAAATAGAAAGCCATTGTTGGAGTTGACATATCGTGGTAAGTTTGTTCATTGAATTTAAATTTCATTCAAATTCCCAACAATGAAATTGAAATGCACAATGTCTTTGTCAATTTATCGATACTCAATGGATATCCAATGGATACACAATGTCTCATTCATCTTTATATTTAATGTAATCTTTGTATTTTAAATTGGATACATTTTTATTTAATTTTGTTTAATTTCAATTTGCAGACATTGACCAACTTAATTATAAGTATGCACGAACAAGAAGGAAAGTTATTAGGAATCAGAAGATTGCAGAAAAAAGTAATATCATGGCTGATAAATCTAATATTATTTTATCTTTATTTCAATTCCTTTAATAGTTTTTGTATTACTTATATTTACTAACATTTCATGTAAAGAAATTCATGGTTCTACCTCCATTGGATCTGGAATGGATTGTACTTCAATATGAAATCACCAATGGTCCAATTTTGCACAAAAGCAACATTAACAACATAGGTACCAATCCAACTTATAATTTTGTCACTGTTTCACAGTACTGAAATGTGAAATAAGAACAAATTCATACATTATGCAAATAAGAACACAGTTACAAACTAATATATCATCATTTTATATTTCATGTCTATACTTGCAGATATGGTTCAAAGTGACTGTCATAATACACAAACACTGTTGGATAAAATTAGTAACAGGTTAGATCAAGAATTTGTTGGTAGCAGCTTCATTCCCGCTTCTGTGGATTCTTCTTCTTATTCTGAAGTTGTTAATCTTTTTTATGGTGAAGACAACCAAAGTCGTGGTAGTTTGTACTATTAACAAAATTAATTTGAATACTTTAATTACTTTTATTGTTACAAATTCATGTTGCTAATGTTTAAATCAATATTTAGACATATCTAAGCTGCCATCATATGCCAGTGCAAGACCAAGTAAATCATCTCAATATTTAGAAGTTGTAAAATTTTGTCAGCCTTCTCTTGAGGATGCTATTACACCTATTTCAAAGATATTGGATTTTGACAATAATTCTGATGAATATGAGAATCATGGTAATCAATAATGGTTGATTATAAAAAATAAATTAATATTTTATTTATTTTCCTTTATTAATAATTGTTTTTTTATTTTATTTCATATTATCTAATTGGGCATTTCTCCTCTGATTTGTATTCAAGAGCTGAAATTCAAGGTTGAACACTACTTTTTAGCCAATTTATATTATTATAGTGTACATATAAATATAAATATCTGTTCCTGCAGAGAACAAATAAGATAAGTTAGGCACGAGTATCACCTCACCATGTAGTCCGCTATCTCTTTAGTTGGCCTCTTCCCATTCGGTACATGTCGGCTTGAACCCAGGAGGGGTTACATGCAGAAGAATCTCTGAAGCTCAAGTAAGTCAAAGCTCTCAGAGAGTCAAATCAGTGATTAATGAATGCGTACCTTAATTGCTGGGGTCCACGTGTATTTATAGAGCATTAATGATGTCTGATCATCCTATGGGCTAGGCCTTGACTTGGGCTCTAACTTGGGCTGTGAGTGGGCCTGGGCCCTAACCCAGGCCCTTAAGGCTTATTCAACGTGGGGGCCTCTATCATACTGAGTTTATTGAAGTGGTCGACTTAGGCTGTAATCTTGCCGGATATGCTGGAGTGGTCGGTCTAGGCCGGCTACTTGCCTTGATGGCTTATGTTGGTGATATGAGGTGCAGGTTGTCCCTTTAGATGTTTGGTTTAGGTTAGAACCGGTACAAGTTAGGCTAACTCGGCCTAGGCTGGATACTTGGCTGCCTCGATATGCACATTGTTTACTTATTTGGTCGAGTTTGGCTAGGTGCGGTACACCAGTCCCCCAGCCTTGTCCGATATGAGTTGTCGGTCAAGGATGATATGTGTTGATAAGCTAGCGGAACCGGCTAGGTGTGATACACCAGTCCCCCAGCCTTTAAGTGTGGTGAACAGTGTTAAGGCTAAAAAAGTGGTAACCGTCAGAGGGTAGGTGAAGAGGCGTCAGTGGTCAAATCGAAAAAGTTTTGGCGCCGTCGTTTTGAAGTGTCATATCCTTTGCAATGATGGTGTCGATTGGTCTGTGGTATGATTTTGGCGGGAAGAGTTTCGTCGTTTGGGATCATGGACTATAAATATGAGTTTGCAAATAGATGAGGGGTTACTTGTTTCATTGGTGAATTCTGAATTCAGAGATCTTGTGCGCGTAAAACTGTCTGACTAGTCCTCAATTTCGATCGACATCTTCTCGTAAAAAATGAAATCAAGTATGTCCAGTAGTGGTAGCGTGTCTTCATCTAGTAGTAGTGAAAGTACCGAGTCAGATAGAAGTAAGGATAGGCGACTTGGCGGAGAGGGTACGAGTTCTGGAGTTGTTACGAGCGAGATGCCGATAGAGGTTGTGAGGGAGGTTTGAGAGGATCCCCCCGAAGAGTTGGAGGAGAGCAACTGGCCGGCGAAAGGCGGCTATGGGTGGGTTGCTGCTGATGTTCGTTATCAATCATCTTTATTCAAATGGTCTCGTCTGTTGAACTCTTGGCTGAATTACACACCCGTTATCTCCAAGGGTGTCAGTGGAGACATTGTTTTGCTAGAGAGGGTGAGTGCCGTCGATCGGGTATGCCACGGGCAGGAGGGGGCTACCGAAAATTTTTTCTACATGTACATGTGCCACTTCTCTCAACTTCATGTGCGATTGCCGCTAGACGATTTTACTATGGGCGTGTTGCGGGTGTTGAATGTGGCACCTACACAGCTGCATCCGAACAGTTGGGCCTATTTGCAGGCCTTCCACATTTTGTGCCAGTCTTTATACTTGGAGCCTACTCCTTACGCTTTCTTGTATTTTTACGACACTAGACCTCGGCGACCGGCTACTTGGCTATCCTTGATAAGTCGCCCTAGCATTAGCAGACTGGATGCCTTCTTTCAAGCATTTCAAGGATGGGTACTTCAAAGTCGTCGTCAAGAAAGGGGGTAAAGCTCACTTTTTGAATGCGGATGGGAGTACCAAGTTTCCCTTTAGCTGGATCAGTAATCCTTCTCGGTATAAAGACATGGGAATAGAGGAGTTGTCGGCTAGTGATAAGGAGGTGGTGGGGATGTTGTTGAAGTTTGTCGATAAGTTGCCCACTAAGGGCCTAGTTAGGGTTTATAATTCGGTGCACACGATAACAGATATTGAAGGTATCTGTTTATTACTTAAGCTGTGTTAATAATGCTAAGTTGTTTTGATCCGAGTCGTGATGTGTTATTGCAGGGCATATGGCACAGTCTAGCAAGAAGAATCTGGCGCTCTTTCAAACATTGAGGAAGGAAATGGCCGCCAAGGCCAAGGCGGCTGGGAAGGCTGATGTTCCCAACCTATAAGAATCGATGGTGGAGGTGCACGTGCATGGCGGAACGAAAAGGAAGGCTGAGCTTCCGCCTCGACCCGGGAAGGGAAAAGATGTGAAGAAGATAAGGGCGGCTCTTCTTGGAACGGCTAGCGGGGCGGGGTCAGCTAGTGGGGAAAAGGGGCCTGAAGCCGGGTTGATCGAGTTGCCAGAGATATTCGTGAGGAAGGATATTTCGATCACCCTCCCGGATACCGTTGTAAATTCTATTGACAACATGGACGCAGAGCATATTGTGAGAACAATGGTCGAGTTTGGGAGCAAGGCTTTAGTTCTGAGCCGGCGTGTGGGGTCTCTTTATAGGAGGGAAGTAAAGGAGGTGGGGGAGTTGCATGGTAAGGTGGATAAACTAGAGGAGGAGAAGGCAGCTTTGGAAAAGGAAAAAGAAGGTTGGGAAGCGGAGAGGAAAAGGTTGGCAACATGGAGGGTGCGTTGCTTGGACTCTAAGGAAAAGTTAAACAAACGTATGAGGACTTGAATGACAAGTATGATGGAGCTGTTGGTGAACTTGATGATTTGAAGAACAACATTATTCAGGAGCACATCAATGGTTTTGAGAAGGGGTTACGGCAGGCGGCCTTCTTCCATCAAGATGTGGACGTCACGAATCCAAAGTTCGATGTGAATAAGGACGTAGTTGATGGAAAGTTGGTGAAGGAGGACGATGGCAGTGTAGATGAAGAGGTGGAAGAGAAGGCGGCAGAGGAGGAGAGGAAGGTGGATGATGCTGCGGAGGTGGTCCATGATTCAGTAGAATAGGACATCGATTTTTTAATGATTTAAAAGTATTATTGAACCTATGTCTGTAATAACTGGTACATTATGTTCGTTGTGTTGGTACATTTTTTGCGTTTATGCTTAATGCGATTAGTTTCTGTATGTTATTGTGTATACCGGGTTTTGATGATTTGTGATGTACGTTATGTATGGCGTAATCGGTAGTATGTTAAGGGTGTTCGACCCAGGCCGCTTACTTGTGGTAAGGGTGGGGAACTTAAACGAATTAAGCACAAGTTAAGGGTGTTCGACCTAGGCCGCTTACTTGTGGTAAGGGTGGGGAACTTAAATGAATTAAGCACAAGTTAAGACACAGAGAGTCATAAAGTAGGGAACCCTTCTTTTTATTTATCAAAAAGGGGTGCCTCGTTAAAACCTCCCTGGCCAAAACCCTCCTTAGGGAAAAAAGACCAAGTGAGGAAAAAGAGTACACCCGGGGTTACAAGTATTGGTTTGATTACAATACACATTTAGCTGAAGTAGAACTTGAGGTGGGATATATTCCATGTGTTGGGAATCTCTTCCCTAGACAATTGTTCTAGGCGATAAGCTCCGCCTCCTGCATCACAATCTTGCCGGATATCACCCGTGTAGTCGACGCACATTCGCCATTTGCCATTGGCTTTCTTCACCAAGACAATGTTAGAAAGCCAAGTGGTGTATTGAGCTTCTTCTATAAATCCTGCGCCCAGTAACTTGTCGGCTTCCACTTTGGCTGCTTGTCGGCGTTCTTCCCCAAGCTTACGTTTTTTCTGAGATACCTAGCGGGCTTCTTTATATATGGATAGCTTGTGGGATGCCACCTGGGGGTCTACTCCAGGGAGGTCGGCAGTCGACCAGGCGAAAAGATCTGTGTTGTTGATGAGGATAGGTGTGATCGTGGCACGCTCGTCAGAGTTTAAACCGGTGCCTAAGTTAATAGAGTGACCATTGGGAAACGCCATCCCGGCCTATTCTGGGGTCAAGGTCTTCGCCGGATAGGGCTATACTGGAACCAGGGGGTCGTTCGATATGGTTGGTTTGTTGGATTGGGAGTTGTGGTCGCAAACTTGCCATGTAGCATTCGCGTGCCAAGCGCTGGTCACAGTGTATGGTCAGGATGTCACCGGATGGGGCAGGGAACTTCATGGCCAAGTGAGGGGTGGAGACGACTACGCCAAGTGTATTGAGGGAAGGACGGCCCAGGAGGATGTTGTAAGATGTTGGCGCATCGACAATAAGGAAGCGGATTGGGATGGTTTTGGTTTGGGTTCCGTCCCGGAAGACGATGTGGAGGTCTATATAGCCCCGGGTGGATACTTGTTCGTCGGAAAAGCCATATATGGGCTCATCATATGGGATCATGGCGGTGTTAAGAAGTTGTAATTTTTGGTAGGTGGCCTAGTAGAGGATGTCAACTGAGCTGCCTTGATCCACAAGGACTTTCTTAACAGCATAATTTTCGATTTCGACGATGATGACCATGGGGTCATCTTGTTGGTGGTCGAGGCCGTGGAAGTCATCATCTGTGAATACAATGGGGGGCATGCGGCGTGTGTGGTGGGAATGGGTGATATGGTTGATGGATTGTATATGGCGGAGGTGTCTCTTTCTGGCAGAAGAGGTGGAGCCTCCGCTTGCGAAGCCACCAGAGATGGTGTTAATGGTGCCTCGTAAGGGGGGGTCGGCAGGGGTGATGTCGGTGCGGGCGGGCTCTGGTTGTTGATTGTTGGGTTAGGTGGGGTGGCTATTGTGATGGGAGTCATTTGGTTGACGTCTGTGGTGAGGTCGCGGGGGGTGGCGGGATCGAGAGGAGGAGGAATGGTCATCCCTACAGATGAAGCGGCAAAAATGGCCTGCACGGACCAGTTCTTCTATTTTATCCTGGAGTGCTTTGCATTCTTCCATAGTGTGACCGTGGTTGCGATGGTAGTGGCAATATTTGGTCTTGTCGGCGTTGGGAGGTGTGGTTGTTTTGCGTGGTGGAGGGATTAGATCAGCTTGGAGGGCTTCGTCTAGAATGCGGGAGCGGGCTACTATGAGGAGGGCGTATCTGGTGAAGCGAGGTTGGCGGGGTTCCCGTGGGCGGGTATCAGGGCGTGGGTTAGGCTGTGGGGTGGGGTTGGAGGTGGTGGCGACGTAGTCGTTGCAGAATTTGGTGTGAAGTGTTTGCATTTCCTCCATGCGGACGTAGTCGGCTGCACGCAGCTTGAGTTCGTGCATGGAGGCAGGTGGGTGGAGGTAGACATTATTGGCGAAGGGGTCGGGTTATAGAGTAAGAGTCATGCACTAGAGAATCATCTCTTGGTTGAGGTGCGTTGTACGAAGGGTGGCTTTACTAAAGCGATCGATGAACGCTCTGAATGGTTCGTTAGGTTCCTGTCTGATACCCAATAGGGATATGGTGGTGGTTTGATGGGGACGGCTTCCGGCGAAGTGGGTGGAAAACATGTGGGAGAGGATGTCGAAACTATCGATTGAGTAGGGCGGAAGAGTTGTGAACCATTCTAGGGCGGGGCCTTTGAGGGTGGTGGGGAAAGCTTTGCAAAAGACTGCGTCTTGGGATGTGTACAAGGCGACATAGGTGATGTAGACTTTAAGGTGCTCGTTAGGGTCGGTTTCGCCAGTATAGCGATCCAGGGTAAAGGGTTCCCACTGGGCTGGGAGAGGGGTGTTGGCGATAAAGTCCGTGAATGGGTGGCGACGTCTGGGCTGGTGAGGAGGGAGCATGTGAGGTGGGGGGTGGTTGATCATAGCAGGAAAGGTGGAGGTGATGTTGTGAGGGGGAATGTGGGTTATGGGAAGATATTATGGGTTATAGGGTGGAATATGTGTGGTGTGGAGGGTGGTGGGTATGTTGTAGGGGATATGGGTGGTAGGGAGGGTGGTGGCGGGGGTTGGGGGTGCGGTAAGCCCCGGTTGACCAGATGGAAAGTGATGGGGATGGGTAGAGGTAACGGGTGTCTGTTGGGTGGTGGTGAAGGTATAGGGGGTGGGATTGTATTCACTTTCTTCCTCTGTAGGCTGGAAAGCCGGAGACTTCACAACTTCAGAGGCTTCTTTGGCTTTTCCCTTCAGATTGGGATCAGCCTCGATCCTTCGCTTGAGGCGGGAGTTCTCTTGTCTCAGCGCCTCTATTTCTTCAGCACTGCGCTTCTTCAGGTCTGCGAGTTCCTGTTGCATCTCTGCTTGGCCGTCTAGGATGGCGGCCAAATCAGGGGTGATGCTAGGAGGTCCAGAGGGACCAGCATCCGCTTGCTTGTTCGCTCTAGCTCTGCTGCGGGTGGAAACCATCTTCAGAGAAAAACGGGTACTAAAGGTGTTCGTCTCGTGCCCCACGGTGGGCGCCAATTGTTCCTGCAGGAGAACAAATAAGATAAGTTAGGCACGAGTATCACCTTACAATGTAGTCTGCTATCTCTTCAGTTGGCCTCTTCCCGTTCGATACATGTCAGCTTGAACCCAGGAGGGGTTACCTGCAGGAGAGTCTCCGAAGCTCAAGTAAGTCAAAGCTCTCAGAGAGTCAAATCAGTGATTAATGAATGCGTACCTTTAATTGTTGGGGTCCATGTGTATTTATAGAACATTAATGATGTCTGATCATCCCATAGGTTGGGCCTTGACTTGGGCTCTAACTTGGGTTGTGAGTGAGCCTGGGCCCTAACCCAGGCCCTTAAGGTTTATTGAACGTGGGGGCTTCCATCATACTGAGTTTATTGAAGTGGTCGGCCTAGGCTCTAATCTTATCGGACATGCTGGAGTAGTCGGTCTAGGCCGGCTACTTGCCTTGATGGCTTATGTTGGTGATATGAGGTGCAGGTTGTTCCCTTAGATGTTTAGTTTAGGTTAAAACTGGTATAAGTTAGGCTAACTCGGCCTAGGCTGGATACTTGGCTGCCTTGATATGCACATTGTTTACTTATTTGGTCGAGTTTGGCTAGGTGCGGTACACCAGTCCCCCAGCCTTGTCCGATATGAGTTGTCGGTCAAGGATGATATGTGTTGATAAGCTAGCGGAACCGGCTAGG
>Ga0214542_1009732_pt1:0-7500 | contig 14637 bp, 8 predicted proteins | sample CNSS1metaG_FD_160096 | JGI IMG/M metagenome (GOLD analysis project Ga0214542, IMG submission 160096) | Root nodule microbial communities from cowpea collected in UCLA plant growth center, Los Angeles, California, USA - CNSS1 | ecosystem: Host-associated > Plants > Roots > Nodule | place...
CAAAAACCTGAACGCACCTCCCTACTTATTTGCACATGGCTCCCCACATGTCAGTAACTCCCGCTGTCATATTTTTTTTCATTAAGATTGGGTCTAACAGACTTTTTAGTTCTTCATGAGGACTTCAATGTCATTTTATGGTTCATATTAGGTACATTGAACATGATTTTTCATACTTGCATAACTGTCCAATATTTGTACAAAAACTCTAATGCAACTCCTCACCTATTTGCACATAGATCCCCACATCGTGTGAGTCCTGCTGTCATATTTTTTCTGTTAAGAGTGGTTCTAGTGTCATCATCTTCAACTCAGAAAAAACCTAAATCCTAAATGATATAAACACCAACAGCAACAATAAAATGGAAAAACCCTACAACTCACCCACAAAACAACCAACCACAAACATTTCAATTACGTATGGTATTGAACGAAAATGAATCATTGGTGATTGTGAGAGTGAAACAAAGAATAAAGTCAAAACGAACCACTACCCATCCCCGTTGAGAACCCAAACCTCAGACCCTACTTCTCTGTTCAATGACGCCGCGAGGCATTGCTTCTCTCTTCTCTCAAGTTGCAGTTCTCTCTACCAAATGAGAAAATTATGGGTTCTCTTTGTTGAACCTCTTCCCCATCTTCTCTCACACGTGTTTCAATTTTTTAAAATAAAAATGAAACAAATTTTTAAATAAGAAAAATAATTGACACGTCAACTATGTCAAAAATAAGTTCAAAATATATGTCGAAATATCATTTTCATTTTTAAAACATGCTAAAAGACCCAACCAAAATAACAAGAAAACGGGTCAAACCGACTTACTTGATGAAGTACTCCGAAAGAGAACCCGATACGATCCGACCGAAAAAGCCCCAAATACTGGTCAAAGACACGAAGAGGGACACATCCGAATAACCCAGCGCCAACCCGATTTGACCCATATTATTCATAACCGCCAACCCAGTTCCAACCCCGCAAAGAAACGACACGAACAGAATCCAAAAGTCCACGGTTCTCAGCGCCTCGCAAACCGTGTGCTCCTCCCCCACCGCCGGTCTTCTCTTTTCCACCGCCACCGCTTCCTCCTCTTCCGCTAACACATTTCCTCTCTCCACCTCACATTCATTTCCCTTGTCGTTTCCGCGAAGCAACGGTTCCTCACCCTGCCTCTCCAAATCCGGTTTGAACATGTCCAACCCACGCGCCTTCAAGTAAGAGTGGACCGGGATTCCCAACGGTGCCGCCAACAGAACAAGCAAACCGATAGAGAAAGCCCGAGACGCCAACAAGCTAGGGTTCGGCACGAAGCTGAAGGCCAAGAGGTAAACGGCGACTACGACGGCGACCGCGTTGAAGACCCCGAAATAAGTGGGCTCTTCGTCATCCTGGATGACGGCGTCGGGAGGAATCTCACGGAGGAAAAAGATTCCGGAGAGGCAAACGACGAATGGGATGAGAGCGAGCATGAGGAGAAACGAAGCAGGGTCGTCCGCGAAGAGAGCGTAACAGAGGTTGGTGAATATGGCGGTGCTCAATCCGACATAGCCTTTGAGAATGCCGGAAACAGGACCTCTGTTGCGGCGGAAGTTGCGGATACAGGTGACTAGAACCGCCGTGTTCATCCATGTAGTGCTGTTGCCACCGACGCAGAGAAATATGCACATCTGCATGAATTTTTGGGAATTGAGAATGTGCAATTTTAGGAAATTAAAATGTTCGTGATGAGTAATGAATGAGTAAGTGGTGGTAACCTGGTAGTAGGGGAGGGGTTGGATTCTTTGGCTGACGACGAGCCACTGAACGCCATAACCGACGAGGCCTTCGACGGAGCCGATGAGGAGAATGATCCAAGTGGGGAATTTGTCAGAAGCAAGCCCAGCAAGAAGCCCAAATGCCTTTCCAACGTCCTTGGCCACCGACAGATTGTTGAGTTCAACTTGCGTTAGATGCATGAGGGATTTCAGAGCGTCGGAGTAATTTGAGAAAGTGTAGTTGTTGCCAGAGATGGCTTGAATCCACACCGCCGCCACCAACCCAATCCATTTGCTCCTGCTCCAACTCCGATCACCGTCCATCTTTGGATTTTATTTGAGTGACTGCGCTTGTGTTTCTATCCACCGCTTCGACCATCCCATCCTCATCGCGATCTTATATATGCTACGAAAACACTATTTTCAGCACCTTGCCTGTTACATTACAACTATTTAATCACTCTAAATAATAATAAAATATGAAATAAAAAATTAATAAAAATGATTGCAGAATGACGGTATAAATTTTAAAGGTATCACCTTATCACATCCCTTGTTACTATCCTCTTTCCCACTCTACCCATTTTTTTTATTTTATTTTTATGAAATTAAAATAGATTAGATTAAATTAAAAAGGATTTTGAAGTTTAGCATATATGTCCAAATCTGAAAGCAACTCCACTTTTCTTTCAGTCGTTAATGTGTATCGTTTGCTGGGTGTTGTTGTATGAGGTAATTCTTTGTTACGAAGAGATTGTTTCTTGTTTAAGAAACAAATGTTTAGTTGAGGGAACTCGTTGTGAGATGGAAGACCTCTTCAACAGAAAATTTCACCAAAAATCTATTTATTTGGTTAATGATGATTTGATAGATTAATGAACAGTAATTACCATAATTAATGATGATTTGATAGATTAATCAATCCTAATTTTTTCGTTAATTATTATTTTGATCCTATGTCGTAGTGTCAAGTGTAATTACTTTATATTCAATTAAGTTTCTGTATTTATTTTTATTTCACTTAATTAAATTTTAATATTGTTTCTTTCCAAATTATATTATAATTTAATTTATTTATTAATAAAAATTGTACAGTATGGTCTACCGCCGGACCGCCGGACCATCGGTAAGACGGACCAAGGACCATCGGTCAAGCGGACCCTCATTTATGAAGACAACCGACAGGATACACGACCCATCGGTCGGGCGGCCACACCAAAACCTGGATCAATAATCAGGTTTAAAACGCAATTGAGCCATTATTAAGAAACCCTAATCACAGACCCAAACCAAAAACTACAAATAGAAGCCCAAGGTAGGTTGGTAAGCACACACCTTCAACTCGCATTTTATTACAGCATTTACTGCTACCTACCGATCGGTCTTAAACTGACTTAAGCATCGGAGCCTTTTAGACAGGTACCCCGATCGCTCGACCAACCGAACGGGAGGAGAGCCGAGCTACGGAGGGAAATGCAGGACTTGGATGTTAACTGTGGGCGGATCCGAGAAGAGCTTGACTGGATGACCGAGCGGCGAGAGAAAGAACTGTATAAGCTCATTAAGGAGGACATCAGACAAGAGGAGAAAAAAGGTAATTTAAGTGTTGATTGTAGGTGCTTGGTCCCTACACCCCGAAACAAAAATTAATAAATTACAAAATTTATTCTTTTATTATAAATATAATTTAATTTATGAAATTAATTTAAGTGGAAAAATAAATTAAAAGATTTAAAATATATTGATAATTCAGTTTAAATTTTATGTAAAAATTAACTTTTTTGTTGGAGACATAAAATTTATAAAAAAGCTAATAAAGGAGGATATACATTTTTCAATTATTTTAAATATTAAAATTTACAAATTACAATAACAACTTTATATATTTTGTTTTTATTTTTCTTTAGAGGATGAGCTTATATTTTGTTTTTATTTTTCTTTACATGATCAATTGGTTATTGCGGTCGATTGTCAATTTGATTGCGGACATGAAACATTTTGATCAAAATATTAGGAAAATTATAAGTTTTAAAGTTGGTATATTTTTAAATTTAAAAAAAAAATAAATTTAATATTTACTGATGTATACATTTTAACAAGTTATTTTAATATAGATATATAAATTATAATTAGATTTAATTATCAATTTGATCATTCGGGAAAGAACAATATAACTCAACTTTTAAAAGTATTGATTCAATTAAGCCAAAATAAAATAGATATAAGATTGAATCGAAGATATTAACACGTAGAATTGATACTGAATTGTGACACTGTTACTTTCAGATGATAAGACATGAACTTGATGTGTAAAAAAATTAAATTTAAAAGAAAATCCAAAATATTACAAAATACGCATGCAATGTACAAAGACAATGTCAATAATATTTATACAAATATAACGAAAAAAATCTAATTGAATTCTTTTAACAAAAATTAAAACTTAATTAAATAAAAAAAAACAAAATAGTTCCAAAATAATGTTTAAACTATTTAATTTTTGTTTGTAAGCATATAATTAATTATTTCAAGAGTGATCCATGTAATTTTCTATTTTATTTTATTCCATAATTTTTTAACTAATTATTTTATTTAATCCATATAGAAGAAACCTATTACGCAGCAGTATAAAAACTGGAACAAATTCTTAGTATATGATATATGGAACTCCTTCATGAGAGGTAAATTCATATACCACCTTCATCATTCGTATTTGTTCTCATTATTCCTTACAGGTGTAGCATCAATGACTCGATCAATTCTCAGATCAGTTACGTTTTTTAATTAATGTTTATCTCTACAACAATTAAAAAAAAAAAAAAGGTTAAGCAATTCGTTTAGACCAGTTTAGTAACATGTTACTTTTATCATTTTCAGCACGCAATTTGCCTACTTCCCCTATCAAACTCCGTTATTAATTTCAGAAGACATTAGACTTTGATCCAATTTATTTTACAATTTATTTCACATAATAGTAATTTATTTCTTAATATTATAGTTTCTAATTTGATACATGAGTGAGGCAATTGGTGAACATAGATGTAAGAAGGAAATGTAAAATTATAAAAAAAAAAGGTGAGATATAATGAGTGTTTATTTAGTCCCAAAAAAAAGGAAATTATCTTTTGACAAATTTTTTTAACAAACTTTTGACAAAGTTTCTATAAATAGAATTAAATAGATTATTTTTTTATTTTTTAATCAAAATAAAGTAATAATTGTAATACTTTTTTACTTCAAAAGGTAATTTGTCAAAAAGTTTGTCAAATTTTTTTGTTAAACTATCATCTTCCAAAAAAAATACTCTCTCTACAGTGAAAAAAATTACTGAGAGAGATATGATAGTAATAGAAAGTTAATAAAATAGTAAAAGAATCTAGAGAAGAGTCCAACAGGAATTGGTTTTGAGGTCCCAAATGGCAGGGAGCAAAAACTTGGTGCCCTTATCGCCGATAGCGTTGTAGGCAGCACCGGATACGGGGTCGACGGGTATTGGGCCGGAGGTAAAAATATCAGGGCACTTGCTTGTGGCTTCGTAGAAACGGTTTCCTCGTGCACTTGAGTAAAAGGCGTCACCCATAGGATTTGTGACTGCTCCGGCCAACCCTCCGGCCAACAACTTCACCATCACATCTGCTCCGGGATCTCCGCTTGGTGGCATCATCACTTGCCCTTCTTTTCCATTGCTCATGACGAATGGCCATGCACATTCAGGGCACTCCTCCACCGGGTTTCCCACGGCAACATAAGTTTGATTATCGATCTCACCGTGCTGGGCGCATGATCCTGCACACATCTCCGCCACCGTCACGCCCTTGGAGGCTACGACGAGAGTCAGGGTGTTTGGAACTCCGGCGGTTGCCGTGGGGATCATGGCCTTGATGAAATCTTTGATCAGGACTTTTCCGTAGGGGAAGTCTTGCAGGAAGGCTTGGTTTACCACCTTCACCGTGATCTTGGGAGCACCTACTGCACCTGGTACTGATTCTTGATAACTCTCCACCTTGTTCCACCATGTGGCCACCTGGGGTATGTTCTCGGCGGTGGGGGTGATGGTGTTGAGGGACCTGAAGAACGACAAAATGGCTCTCCTTTCGACCCTTGGAATTGGACCGTACCAGGCTATGCCAACTCTCAAGAACCCACCCAATAAGGGTCCTCCGTGGTAGGATACGGGTTCTGCTTCTTCCGCATCATTATTATTTGAAAAGGCCACTGGAAGAATGAGAAGAATAAAGACACAGAGAGCAAAAGAGACAAGAAGGTGTTTTGGGACGATGTCGACCATCTTCTCCTCTCGCTTTATTCCTTCTTTAGTGCACTTCACTCTTTTTTTTTTATTTTTATTATTATTACTCGATGTCCAGTGCACTTATGTTCCTCTCATGCTTTCTTCACCTATTTATACCCCATCCTTCTTCTTCTTAAGATAGAACCCAGCCATTAACGGAGCTTAAATCTCCCTGTTCTTGCGCCTCCCCACTCAACCCTCCTTAAAAGAAGGAACTTCATTCCCAAAAATAATGGCTTTTCCTTGTAAACAGGGTTGTTCATGGACCATCCTCCACAAAGACATCATACTTTTTCATTAGTAGGTTGCATAAACTGTTTTATATCCACCTACAGTATTTAAATTTTGAAAAATGAAAAACCATTTTTAATAAAAAAATAATAATTTCCATACAAAAATAAAAAATTACTCTATTTGATAATTTTGTTAAAAAAATGTTTGTCAAAAAATTATTTTCTTAAAATTTTATGGAAACTGGGTATGTTTGTAGCCAAAAGTTATCACCAGACTAATTCAATGAAATATTTTTATATGCATTATCCAATATCAAATACATTCAAATGATTTTAATGTATATGTCTACTTGACATTAAATTAAAACTGAACCTGTATCTATATGAATGTTCAATCTCCAATAAAAAAACAAAAGTAAAATATATTCTAACAATCAAATTTTGACCACAATTTTTACGATCTTTATGTTACAGTATTAATTTGATCTTATAATTTTTTTTTTCAAAATCCACCTTGAGAAATGAAACACAGTAAATATGCTGTTTTATATCAAAAGATGAAATGTTATCGGCACTCATTACTTTTCAGCATGTTGACTTGTTTGGTTAATATTTTGAAGAAAATTATTTTGAACTAAAATATATAATGTCTAATAAACTAGTTAAAATATAACGTAATATTTTCAAAGCTTAAATATCAATAAGGTTATAACAAAGATATAAAACAATTTATTAATAACAGGATTGTATCTTGAGTTCTCCATACTTATAATTTTTTTTTGGCTTAAATAGTTATTTGGTCCTAGTTTTGGTCGACTTTTTTCACTTTAGTCCTACTTTTGAAATTGTTTTCAATTTGGTCCTAATATTGGTAAATTTTTTTCAATTTGGTCTTTTTTGCTAACACCGTTAAAATAGTTAACGGATGTGATCAGTAACCGCCACGTGTCATTTTTTGATTTTTTTTTTAAATTTCTTTTTGATTTTTTTAAATTTTTTTATTTAAAAAAATGTACATGTGTCAAGCCCATATCATGCCACATGTCATTTTTGTGATTTTTAATTTTTTTAATTTTTTTAATTTTTTTTAAAATTTAATTTTTTTAATTTAAAAAAAAATCCACGTGTCAAGTTAATATCATGCCACGTGTCAAAGTCAGTTTTTTATATTCAATTTGGTCCCATTAATTGTTTTCAATTTGGTCCTAATTTTTTTTTTAATTT
>Ga0214542_1009732_pt1:10000-14637 | contig 14637 bp, 8 predicted proteins | sample CNSS1metaG_FD_160096 | JGI IMG/M metagenome (GOLD analysis project Ga0214542, IMG submission 160096) | Root nodule microbial communities from cowpea collected in UCLA plant growth center, Los Angeles, California, USA - CNSS1 | ecosystem: Host-associated > Plants > Roots > Nodule...
GGTGGATTAGATATGTGGAAACTTACACAACATTGTAATTAAATTAAAAAAAAAAAGTGTAGCAATTTCAATAAAAATCAAAACAAAAAAACATTACAAGAATTGCAAGGTCCACTCCTGTCCCCTTCGGGCATTAGAATTTCCCCGTTAAACAAAACTCCAACCTGAGCATGACTGCGTGCATGTTGGATTGGAAACAAGAAAAAAAAAATAATACTATGCTTTTATTTTAAAATCAAATAACTTTTGATTATTTTATTTGGTTTGAACATTTTCAATTTGTGCCCTCTGCAACGCCCCTACTCTGCAACTGGAGCCTTCTTCAACCTTCAGCGACTGCGCACTGTAGCGTTTTTTTACATTTGTGTAGCTGGGGCTAAAACGATTCTGAGACAAACACAGTTAGCTCTCCGCGATGGAGTATTACAAAGTTGCTATTTTTTGTTGATTGGATGCAACACGTTATAACGGGAATTGAAGCAATGCGAAAGGCGATCTCCTTTCTCGTTCAACCGCGATGCCTCCTTCTCGTCATTGTTTTCACAATTTTCTTGATTCTCGCAATATCTGGTTCTAGACGGGTATGCACTTTTTCTTTCTTTATTTTTTGCATTGTGGATTTGATTAGGATAATTGAAGCGGGGTTTCGACCTAATTTTTGATATGGCCATGAATCGGTCCCTTTGAGCCTATTGGCTATTGGAAAAAACACAAGTCCCACGTGGACTAGAGATAGTATGAAAATACATGATACAAGTAAGGGCAATCCTAGCTCTGTAGGGATTGGTGTAAACTACTTTGTAGGAATGGGATGTCGTCAATTTGATTTCGTTGATTGAATACTGGGTTGCAATGGTTTTAGGTGTAATTCAATTTCTTTCTTTCTTTACTTTTACTTTCCAAAATGAAAACAATGTAGTTCGATGTTAGCTTTTGCATTGCATTATGGTCCTCTGATTAATCTTGATCAACTCAAATCTATCCCTTTATTGGGCAAGATGGGGAATGGTGATGATCTTTTTGATAGCCTTCTGATGGCCACTTAATTGATGATACGGGTAGGGGTGCATAGGCAAGTTGAGTCTTCGGCTTGATAAATTGTGAAAAGTGAAGCTGAGCTGTAGAGTAGATAGTACGAAAATAAAAGAATGCACTTAGGTAATGCTATTGTTTTCTAAGAACTGTGATCACCATTGTGTGTTGATTGCACAATGACTTCCATATCACTAAAATTATTCTTGGATAACACAGTTTACTGATTTGGATTTTATGTATATGTATTCCCATGGTCAAGAATCTTGCTCGTGTTCTGCATTCTATCTACCTCTGTGGGTTATGGATTCTTTAGGAATATATGCAGTATGGTTCTACTTCTATGATCTGTCCATTCGTCTTAGGTTATGACTTCATCAGTAATTTAAATATTTGGTGGTATGATAACATACATATTAAGGTTCATGTTTTACCTATTTCACTTATTATTTACCACCAAGAAAGAAAGTTCTGAATTTGGTTTATGTAAATTCTAGGTCAAGTTTCCCACTAAGAAGGAAAAGTAAATTATAGTTTGGGTTTAACTGATGTTGCATGCAGGCATGTGAAACTTGCAAGTCCTATAAATCTCACATTATAATGTTTGTGACATTGTTCATCAAATAAGGTACAAGACAAAAAGTTATCCTTTGACTTAAGTAATTCTCCTGTGTTGTTTTAGTGTTGTACCTTGGTGTGTGTATCATATCCCCCCCCATAGACTCTTAACTCTAACAACCTTGATTACAAGAGATATTTATATCCTTTTATTTTCAATTTGATCCAGGGAGTTCAGATTTAACTCCTTATGTTTCTTTACCATTCGATCTTTTTGTGACACTTCCTATTCCCTGTATGTCTAGCAGTTGTGATCAGAAGACAACACTAGATAAAAGATATTGGTAAAAGGACACCCCACAAGGATTTATTGCTTAAGTTTTTAGGAATCTTTGCTATTGATTCTTGCCAATTTCATTTTTAGTACATGATGAAGTAGGTTTTGTGTGTTATCTATGCTTCAAACTAAAAATGTATTGTCTAAAGGGGGAAGTAATCATGATTCTTAGCCTAACAACTTAACCTTTTAGGATAGATGTTAGGAGAGTCTGTCATTGATATGGTATCAACTAACAGCCTCTTTAGGATCAAGGGGGCATAAGTTCAATATTTTCTTTCCTCATTCTTGTAATGGAAAATGTCGATGCTTCAAGTTCAAGACTTTGGATAAGCATTAAGAGATATAGTCTCATTCATAAGCTTTGATTGTAGCTTTGAAATACAAACCACGTTCTTTTATCCAACATATTAATCATATATTCATGTGAAGTGAGGGACTTAGAAATTTTAAGCAATGTTGAATCCAATTATAGATTCAAGCTCTGAAAACCGTACAAAATTGTGCAAAAGATAGATTTATATGGCCAGTTCTTTACAGGAACAAATATTTACAAACCAAGACATAAAACTAGTAGAAAAAAATTTTGAACCAAACAATTTTGAGTTTAAACCTAAATGAGTGGAAGTTAACAATATTGGTAAAGTAACCCTAGCAACATGAAATTAAAAACCTAATGTGTTGGGTTAGAGTATTGAGCTTCTTTCACATTGAGTGTGGGTAACCTCGAACTCCGCAGGTAAAACCCGTTTAGTTTACATTACAGGTAATGCAGACCGGGTTTTAAAAACCCACATTTTGTTTTTAGCTTAAAAATATATACCCATACCAGCACGGAATGTGGGTTATATGTGTAGTTTGTGGTCTTTTGCCCAAATACCTGGTTCTAGGCATAAGTAACTAATGTTGCGGCAAAACTAGTAAACTGCTAATAAAATAATAAATAAAAGTAAAAAGTTACTTGAGGCTCATATATCCCTATTATACTTTCTCCATAACCTGGCTTTATCCCTTTTTGGCTGTACACTTTTATTAAGAGAACTCGCCACAACCCTCGCAAATTACACTTGTTTTTGAAACATTTTATTTGAAAATTCATGGTTCAATCATTTGTAAGTTTTTTTCCACATTCCACTTAAATTTCCCTTCTTGGCTGGTTATTGTGTTCTGTCAGTAGTAAAATTCACCTTTACTGATGTAGGTTGAAGAAAAAGTAGAAGAAGAGCCTGAAATTACAGACAGAGTATTCTTGGATGTTGATATTGATGGACAACGTCTAGGTTTGGAGCAATTTTTGTAATTTTTAATCAATTGTTCTCATTTGAACCAAACTAATCTACTGGGCACTCTGGTTAGAAAGATGATAAAAGCAAGAATTTATGATGTGTGTAATGCACTAACTAATGCAGGTAGGATTGTCATTGGATTATATGGCCAAGTTGTACCGAAAACTGTGGGTATGTATGTCTTTGATTTCACAATCCAATTCTTTAGTCTGTTACTCAGTTTCTTTAAGTATACGAATGGTGAGTACACCCATCTGTAGAAATTTTACAGTTTGTGACTTACAAGTTATTCTCTATGTCTATACTTCATTCTTTTGTCTGCCTGATGAATCCACCTCATTGGATATAATGGCATTTTACATAAGATTTGTATTATCCTAATGCATTGCAATTTTAATTGATTAAAAATCTTCTGTCTGCAGAAAATTTTAGAGCTTTGTGCACAGGTACTTGGAGTCTTCATGTTATTTTGTTAATTTAACCTCCATCTTGTTTACATACTAATTATGAGCATTGCATATTTTACAGGGGAAAAAGGAAAGAATGCCAATGGTGTAAAACTTCACTACAAAGGAACACCATTTCATAGGATAATATCAGGTTTCATGTTTCAGGGTGGTGACATTGTCCACCGTGATGGTAAAGGATATGAATCTATTTATGGTGGTACCTTTCCTGATGAAAATTTCAAGATAAAACATTCACATGCGGGTCAGTAACAGATTTGCTTGGATGCATGCATTTTATCTTCTTTTTTTTTTTAAAAAAAAAAAAAACCTTTATGTTGACATTTTTGTTCATTTTTTAGGTGTAAGATTAAGTTGTTGTAAATATGCTTCACGGTTGCAGGTATAGTCTCTATGGTGAATTCAGGTCCTGATTCCAATGGGTCACAGTTTTTTATTACCACAGTGAAGACCGGTTGGTAAGTTATTCCGCCGTTTAGGGAAATTTTTCAGACATTGCCGAGTCCTGTGAATTTCTACCTCTCCAGCAAAACCTTAAACAAGAATGTTGTTCTGGTAGGGATCAGAAGCTAGGTTGTTACAATAAATTGATATGAATTGGCTTGCAAACTCTGCAGGTTAGATGGAGAACATGTTGTGTTTGGGAAGGTTGTCCAAGGCATGGATACTGTGTTTGCAATTGAAGGGGGTGCTGGAACCTACAATGGTAAACCCAGAAAGAAAGTAGTAATTGCAGATTCTGGACTCTGGAAAGATACCCAAGAGTCTGTGAGATGAGTAAAGATGAGTTTCCTTCTTCAAGCGCCATAATTTAGATTTCTGTTTCTGTATCGTAGTATTAAATTATATTTCCCCTGTAAAATGTTTAGGAATTCTCGTTGGTCATTTTCCCCTGTTCCCTTGAAACAATACTGCGCTTTTTTTTTTTTTTTCTTTTTTTTTTTTTTCCTTGGTTTT
>Ga0214542_1009733_pt1 | contig 14637 bp, 18 predicted proteins | sample CNSS1metaG_FD_160096 | JGI IMG/M metagenome (GOLD analysis project Ga0214542, IMG submission 160096) | Root nodule microbial communities from cowpea collected in UCLA plant growth center, Los Angeles, California, USA - CNSS1 | ecosystem: Host-associated > Plants > Roots > Nodule | place: USA...
CAGTGTTAAGGCTAAGAAGTTGTAACCGTCAGAAGGTAGGTGAAGGGGTGTCAGTGGTCAAATCGAAAAAGTTTTGGCGCCGTCGTTTTGAAGTGTCATATCCTTTGCAATGATGGTGTCGATTGGTCTGGGGTATTATTTTGGCGGGAAGAGTTTCGTCATTTGGGATCGTGGTCTATAAATATGGGTTTGGAAACAGATGAGGGGTTACTTGTTTCATTTGCAAGAGTTCTGAATCCAGAGATCTTGTGCACGTAATACTGTCCGACTAGTCCTCACTTTCGACCGACATCTTCTCGAAAAAACAAAACCAGGCATGTCTAGTAGTGATAGCATGTCTACGTCTAGTAGTAGCGAGAGTACCGAGTCAGAGAAGAGTAAAGATAGGGGCTTGATGACGAGGGTACGAGTTCTAAGGTTGTTACAAGTGGGATGCCAATGGAGGTTGTGAGGGAGGTTCGGGAGGATCCCCCCGAAGAGTTGGAAGAGAGCAACTGGCCGACGAAAGGCGGCTACGGGTGGGTGGCTGCTGATGTTCGTGATCAATCGTCTTTATTCAGGTGGTCCCGCTAACTGAACTCTTGGTTGAATTGCACACCTGTTATCTCTAAGGGTGTCAGTAGGGGCATTGTTTCTCTAGAGAGGGTTAGTGCTATCGACCGGGTATGCCATGGGCAGGAGGGGGCTACCGAAAAGTTTTTCTACATGTACATGTGCCACTTCTCTCAACTTCATGTGCGATTGCCGCTAGATGATTTTACTATGGGCGTATTGCGGGCGTTGAATGTGGCACCTACACAGCTTCATCCAAACAGTTGGGCCTATTTGCAGGCCTTCCGCATTTTGTGCCAATCTTTATACTTGGAGCCCACTCCTTACGCTTTCTTGTATTTTTACAACACTAGACCTCAGCGGCCGGCTACTTGGTTATCCTTGATAAGTCGCCCTAGCATCAGCAGACTGGATGCCTTCTCCCAGTCTTTCAAGCATTTCAAGGATGGGTACTTCAAGGTCGCCGTCAAGGAAGGGGGCAAAGCTCACTTTTTGAATGCGGATGGGGTACTAAGTTTCCCTTTAGTTGGACCAGCAATCCTTCTCGGTATAAAGACATGGGAATGGAGGAGTTGTCGGCTAGTGATAAGGAGGTGGTGGGGATGTTGTTGAAGTTTGTCGATAAGTTGCCCACTAAGGGCCTAGTTAAGGTTTATAATTCAGTGCACCCGATAATAGATATTGAAGGTATCTATTTATTACTTAAGTTGTGTTAATAATGTTAAGTTGTTTTGATCCGAGTTGTGATGTGTTATTGTAGGGCATGTGGCGTAGTCTAGAAAGAAGAATCTGGCGTTTTTTCAGACATTGAGGAAAGAAATGGCCGTTAAGGCCAAGGCGGCTGGAAAGACTGATGTTCCCAACTTACAAGAATCGGTGGTGGAGGTGCACGTCCACGGCGGGACAAAGAGGAAGGCTGAGCTTCCACCTCGACCCGGGAAGGGAAAGGATGTGAAGAAGGTAAGGGCGGCCCTGCTTGGAACGGGATCGTCTAGCGGGGAGAAGGGGTCGGAGGCTGGGCTGATCGAGTTGCCGGAGATATCCGTGAGGAAGGATATCTTGATTACCCTCCCAGACACCATCGTAAACTCTATTGACAACATGGATGCGGAGCACATTGTGAGAACAATGGTGGAATTTGGGAGCAAGGCTTTAGTTCTGAGCCGGCGTGTTGGGTCGCTTTATAGGAGGGAGGTGAAGGAGGGTGGTCGGGAGAGAGTGGAGGAGTTGCAAGGGAAGGTAGATAAGTTGGAGGAGGAAAAGGCTGCTTTGGAAAAGGCAAAGGAAGATTGGGAAGCGGAGAGGAAAAGGTTGGTAACATGGAGGGTACGTTGCTTGGACTCTGAGGAAAAGCTGAATAAACGTATAGGGGAGTTGGAGGAGGACTACGATGATTTGAAGGACAAGTATGATGGAGCTGTTGGTGAGCTTGATGATCTGAAGAACATCATCATACAGGAGTAGATTAATGGGTTTGAGAAAGGATTGTGGCAGGCGGCTTTTTTTCATCAAGATGTGGACGTAACGGACTCGAGGTTTGATGTAAATAAGGATGTTATTGATGGGAAGTTGGTCCAGGAGGATAAGGAGAGTGGGAATGAGGAAGCGCAGCAGGTGGTAGAGGATGAGAAGAAGGCGGGCGATGCCGAGGAGGTAGCAGCTGATGCAGCAGAATAGGATTTCGTCTTTAATTGATTTGAGATTATTATGAGCCTATGTCTGTAATATTTGGTACATTTTGTTACGTTGGTACATTCTTGCACTTACGTTTAAATGCAGTTAAGGTTTTGTATGTTATTGTGTATGTCGGTTTTGGATTATATGTGATGTATGTGTGACGCAATCGATTGTATGTTAAGGGTGTTCGACCCAGGCCGCTTACTTGGGGTAAGGGTGGGGAACTTTAACGAATTAAGCAATTATTAAGGGTGTTCGACCCAGGCCGCTTACTTGGGATAAGCGTGGGGAACTTTAACGAATTAAGCAAGAGATAAGGGTGTTCGACCCAGGCCGCTTACTTAGGGTAAGGGTGGGGAACTTTAACGAATTAAGCAATTATTAAGGGTGTTCGACCCAGGCCGCCTACTTGGGATAAGGGTGGGGAACTTTAACGAATTAAGCAAGAGATAAGGGTGTTCGACCCAGGCCGCTTACTTAGGGTAAGGGTGGGGAACTTTAACGAATTAAGCAAGAGATAAGGGTGTTCGACCCAGGCCGCTTACTTGGGGTAAGGGTGGGGAACTTTAACGAATTAAGCAAGAGTTAAGGTTGTTCGACCCAGGTCGCTTACTTGGGGTAAGGGTGGGGAACTTTAACAAATTAAGCAAGAGATAAGGGTGTTCGACCCAGGCCGCTCACTTGGGGTAAGGGTGGGGAACTTTAACGAATTAAGCAAGAGATAAAACACATAGAGAATCATAAAGTAGGGAACCCTTCTTTTTATTATCGAAAAGGGGTGCCTCGTTAAAACCTCCTTGGCCAAAACCCTCCTTAGGGAAAAAAGACCAAGTGAGGAAAAAGAGTACACCTGGGGTTGCAAGTATTGGTTCGATTACAATACACATTCAGCTGAAGTAGAACTTGAGTTGGGATATATTCCATATGTTGGGAATCTCTTCCCCAGACAATTGTTCTAGGCGATAAGCTCCTCCTCCTGCATCTTCTCGTATGCGGTATGGGCCATCCCAATTGGCGGAGAACTTGCCATCCTTCTTTCTAGCACTGCTGGCCATTCTCCATACTAGGTCCCCGATGACAAATGATCGTGGGTGTAGATTTGCATTGTATTTCCTGGCAGCTCGTTGTTTGGCAGCTAGGTTGCGTATCTGAGCTTTTTCTCTAAGTTCGGGTAGGAGGTCGAGATGTAAGGCCATGTTTTGGTGGTTGTAGGTTGGGTCGTATAGTTCTCGGCGCAGGGATGGTTCACCAATTTCTACTAGTATCATGGCGTCTGCGCCGTAGACTAAGCTGAATGGGGATTCGTTTGTTGATGATTGGGGATGCATCTGTAAGCCCATAGTACTTCTATTAACTCTTCAGGCCATCGGCCTTTGGCGGTATCCAACCTCTTGCGCAGCTCTACGAGGATGACTTTATTTGGTGCCTCTGCTTGCCCATTGGTTTGTGGATGTTCTACAAAGCTTGTGATGTGCTTGATGCCTAGGCCGATGTAGAATTTGGCTAACTCCTTGTCGATGAATTGTCGACCATTGTTTGTGATAATGGTGTGTGGTACACCATATCTGCATATAATGTCCTTCCACACGAATTGCTGGACTTGCTGGGCCGTGATGGTGGTTAGCGGCTTGGCTTCGATCCATTTGGTAAAATAATCGACGGCTACAATTAGGAATTTTACTTGCCCCTTGCCTGGTGAGAAGGGGCCGAGGATGTCCATTCCCCATTTAGCGAATGGCCATGGGGATAATATGTGATGTAGTTGTTCCTGTTTCTGATGAATAAGGTTGCCATGTTTCTGACATGGCTTGCACTTCCTGACATGATCCTGACAGTCTTCTTCTATAGTGGGCCAGAAGTATCCGGCTCTGAGAACTCTTGTAGCCATGGTGCGTGCACCGGAATGATAACCACAAATTCCTTCGTATAGCTCTTTGATGATATATTGGGCTTGCTTTGCCGTGACACACTTAAGTAGGGGTTGGCAGTATCCGCGTTTGTAGAGGTCATCGCCTATCATGGTGTACCTGGCGGCCTTAGCCAGCCAGGTTTTGTCCGCGTCGAGGGGTGGGTTGTCGGTTTTGAGGTATTGAATGTAGGGGGTGGTCCAATTTTGGCTTTGGGAGGGGGTGACGCTATTAGCTGGGGTGTGGGTTAAGTTTTGGCAAGTGTGTGTGATGGAAGGTGTGGATAGTGTTTGCTGTAGTAGGGATCAGTTACGGTTTTTGAGCTTGGTGCTAGCCAATTTGGAAAGGATGTTGGCCTTGACGTTGTCGATTCTTGCAATGTGTTCGACGCGGACTTGTTCGAAGGCGGATTGAATAACTGCACGGACCAGATGGTAATATTGTAGAAGGATGGGGTCTTTGATCTGAAACTCGTCATTTAGATGGCCTACAGTGAGTTTGGAGTCGGTTTTGCACGTTAACTTCTTGACGCCGACTTCACAGGCTAGGGAAAGGCCGGCGATGATGGCTTCGTATTCGGCTTGGTTATTTGACGTTTTGAAAGCAAAGTGAAGGGATTTTTCGATGAGGATGTCGTTGGGGCCTTCTAAGACGATGCCGGCGCCGATGCCCCTTGGATTTGAGGAACCATCTACATGAAGTGTCCACTGGTCCTCAATGGGTGTTTGTTGTAGGTCGTTGACGAAGTCTAAAAGGCACTGGGCTTTGATGGGGCCATGGGGTTCATAGCGGATGTTGAATTCTGACAGTTCCACGGACCATGATGACATGCGTCCGGCTAGATTTGGTTTTTGTAATATTTTTTGGATTGGGTAGTCGGTCTTAACGGTTATGGTATGGTTTTGGAAATACGGGCGGAGGCGGCGTACCGCGTGGACCAAAGATAGGGCTAGTTTTTCTACCATCTGATATTTGGTTTCAGGATCTTGCAGTGTTCTGCTTACAAAATACACAGGATGTTGTGTGCCTTCTATTTCTTGAACAAGCACTACGCTGACGGTATAGTCGGTGGCCGTGATGTATACCAATAGGGGTTGGCTGGTGTCCGGTTTGTGGAGGATAGGTGGTGAAGTTAAGGTTGTTTTGAGTTTTTGGAAGATTTGTTCACAATCATCAGTCCACGTGAGCCGCGTGGATTTCTTTAGAAGTTGGATTATGGGTTGGGTTTGTTCAGCTAGTTTGGGTAGGAAACGAGAGATGGCTGTGAGACGGCCAATGAGACGTTGGACTTCCTTGACAATAGTGGGGCTGCGCATTTCGATGATAGCCTTGCATTTTTCAAGGTTAGCCTCTATGCCGCGTTGGGTTAACATGAAACCAAGGAATTTACCCCGGTCAACGCCGAATACACATTTGTCGGGATTGAGGCAAAGGTTATATTGACGTAGTGCGGAGAACACTGCTACCAGGTCTTCAGCGTGTTGATGATGGTTTGGGGACTTAAAAACCATGTCATCGACGTATACTTCAACATAGTGCCCTGTTAGGTGACTGAAAACTTTGTCCATTAGTCGTTGGTAAGTTGCCCCGACGTTTTTGAGGCCAAAGGGCATGACCCTATAGAAGTAGTTGGCATCGTCCATGATGAAGGCAGTTTTGTGCATATCTGCTGTGGCCATGGGGATTTGGTTATACCCTGAATACGCATCCAAAAAGCTAAGCACCTTGTTTCCTGCCGCGCCGTCTACGAGTCGATCAATGTTGGTTAAGGGGTAGGCGTCGCGAGGGCAAGCCTTGTTCAAGTCCGTGTAGTCTACGCACATCCGCCATTTGCCATTGGCTTTCTTGACCAAGACAACATTAGAAAACCAAGTGGTGTATTGAGCTTCTTCTATAAATCTTGCGCTCAGTAACTTGTCGACCTCGACCTTGGCTGCTTGCCGACGTTCTTCCCCAAGCTTGCATTTTTTCTGGGATACATAGCGGGCTTCTTTATATATGGACAACTTGTGGGATGCCACCTGGGGGTCTACTCCAGGGAGGTCGGCGGCCGACCAGGCGAAAAGATCTTTGTTGTTGATGAGGATAGGTGTGATGGTGGCACGCTCGTCAGAGTTTAAACCGGTGCCTAAGTTAATAAAGTGACCATTGGGAAGCTCTAGAGGAGTGGTGTCCTCAACTGGTTCGAGGCGGACATCCCGACCTATTCTGGGGTCAAGGTCTTCGCCGGATAGGGCTATGCTGGAACCAGGGGGTCGTTCGATATGGTTGGTTTGTTGGATTGGGAGTTGTGGTCGCAAGCTTGCCATGTAGCATTCGCGTGCCAAGCGCTGGTCGTAGTGTATGGTCAGGATGTCGCCGGATGGGGCAGGGAACTTCATGGCCAAGTGGGGGGTGGAGACGACTGCGCCAAGTGTATTGAGGGAAGGACGACCCAGGAGGATGTTGTAAGATGTTGGCGCATCGACAATAAGGAAGCGGATTGGGATGGTTTTGGTTTGGGTTCCGTCCTGAAAGACGGTGTGGAGGTCTATGTAGCTCCGAGTGGATACTTGTTCGCCGGAAAAGCCATATATGGGCTCATCATATGGGACCATGGCGGTGTTAGGAAGTTGTAATTTTTGGTAAGTGGTCCAGTAGAGGATGTCAATAGAGCTGCCTTGATCAACAAGAACTTTCTTAACAGCATAATTCTCGATTTTGACAGTGATGACCATGGGGTCATCTTGTTGGTGGTCGAGGCCGTGGAAGTCATCATCTGTCAATACAATGGGGGGCATACGACGTCTGTGGTGGGAATGGGTGATGTGGTTGATGGATTGTATATGGCGGAGGTATCTTTTTCTAGCAGAAGAGGTGGAGCCTCCGCTTGCGAAGCCACCAGAGATGGTGTTAATGGTGCCTCGTAAGGGGGGGTCGGCAGGGGTGATGTCGGTGCGGGCGGGCTCTGGTTGTTGATTGTTGGGTTGGGCGGGGTGGCTGTTGTGATGGGAGTCATTTGGTTGACGTTTGTGGTCAGGTTGCGGGGGGTGACGGGATCGAGAGGAGGAGGAATGGTCATCTCTACGGATGAAGCGGCGAAAGTGGCCAGCACAGACCAGTTCTTCTATTTTATCCTGGAGTGCTTTGCATTCTTCTGTAGTGTGGCCATGGTTGCGGTGGTAACGACAATATTTGGTCATGTCGGCGTTGGGGGTGTGGTTGTCTTGCGTGGTGGAAGGATTAGATCGGCTTGGAGGGCTTCGTCCAGAATGCGGGAACAGGCTACTGTGAGGAGGGCGTATCTGGTGAAGCGAGGTTGGCGGGGTTCACGTGGGCGGGTATCAGGGCATGGGTTAGGCTGTGGGGGTGGGGTTGGAGGTGCTGGCAACGTAGTCGTTGCAGAATTTATTGTGAAGTGTTTGCATTTCCTCCATGCGGACGTAGTCTGCTGCACGCAGCTTGAGTTCGTGCATGGAGGCAGGTGGATGGAGATAGACGTTGTTGGCGAAGGGGCCGGGTTGTAGGGTAAGAGTCATGCACTGGAGAATCATCTCCTGGTTGAGGTGTGGTGTACGAAGGGCGGCTTTACTAAAGCGATCGATGAACGCTCTGAGTGGTTCGTTAGGTTCCTGTCTGATACTCAGTAGTGATATGGTGGTGGTTTGATGGGGGCGACTTCCAGCGAAGTGGGTGGAAAACATGTGGGAGAGGATGTCGAAACTGTCGATTGAGTAGGGCGGAAGAGTTGTGAACCATTCTAGGGCAGGGCCTTTGAGGGTGGTGGGGAAAGCATTGCAAAAGACTGCGTCTTGGGACGTGTACAAGGCGACATGGGTGATGTAGACTTTAAGGTGCTCGTCAGGGTCGGTTTCGCCAGTATAGCGATCGAGGGTGAAAGGTTCCCATTGGGCTGGGAGAGGGGTGTTGGCGATAAAGTCCATGAATGGGTGGCGGCGTCTAGGCTGGTGAGGAGGGAGCATGTGAGGTGGAACGGGGTGGTTGATCATAGCGGGAAAGGTGGAGGTGATGTTGTGAGGGGGAATGTGGGTTGTGGGAAGATATTGTGGGTTATAGGGTGGAATATGTGTGGTGTGGAGGGCGGTGGGTATGTTGTAGGGGATCTGGGTGGTAGGAAGGGTGGCGGCGGGGGTTGGGGGTGCGGTAAGCCCCGGTTGACCAGATGGAAAGTGATGGGGATGGGTAGAGGTAACGGGTGTCTGCTGGTTGGTGGTGAAGGTGTGGGGGGTGGGATTGTATTCACTTTCTTCCTCTATGGGCTGGAAAGCCGGAGACTTCACAGCTTCAGAGGTTTCTTTGGCTTTTCCCTTCAGGTTGGGATCAACCTCGATCCTTCGCCTGAGGCGGGAGTTCTCTTGTCTCAACGCCTCCATTTCTTCAGCACTGCGCTTCTTCAAGTCTGCGAGTTCCTGTTGCATCTTTGCTTGGCCGTCTACGATGGCGGCCAAATCAGGGGTGATGCTAGGAGGTCCAACGGGACCAGCATCCGCTTACTTGTTCGTTCCAGCTCTGCTGTGGGTGGAAACCATCTTCAGAGAAAAACGGGTACTAAAGGTGTTCGTCTCGTGCCCCAAAAATGAAAAGAAAATATGTTAAAAGTCACTACTAGAAATTAATGATTTAGCAACTGAAATTAGCGACCGAAAAATATAAGTTGTTATCTGCGACCGAATTAGCCACTGAATGATTTGTGTTGCACTCTACGACCAATATAGCAACAAAATACTATTGTACTTACATAAATTTAATTAGCGACTAAAATAGCGACCTTAACATATAGTTGCTAAATCGGTGGCTATATTTATACAAATGAATATAGGTCTTTTTGCAACCACATTAGCGACCGAATTAAATTTTGCATTAGCGACGAAAATCATAGTGATCGCTAAATATGTTTTTTATGGCGAGTAGCAACTGAAAAATATTTGGTCGCTAACTAAAATATTTTTAATGCATGAATCAGTGACTGAAAGTATGGTGGTCTTTAAATATGTATAATGTTATAGTTAGCGACCGAAAACTAAGTGGTCACTAAATATTTATTACATGGTAATTAATGATTGAAAATTATTTGGCCACTAAATATAGTGTTTTTAATGTATCAATCAGTGACCGATATAGGGTGGTCACTAAATATTGAACACATCATTTAGCGACCAAATTGTTTTGGTCGCTAAATTCAATATTTTAAAATTGCATTAGATGTGTTTGTTTAGAGTTTGGAATTTAAGGGTTAGGGTTTATGGTTAAATGTTACATTAAAATCCAAAAATTTAATGGTTTTTAAATGTTTATTGTTTTTAGTTCAAAAATAAAATTTAATATTTAATTGTGTCACTAAACATTGGCATGTAAAATAATAATAGTTATGAGCTAGTTCGTTGTTGATTTTTTTATTTTCATACAATAGGTATTGACAATTTCGAATTTAATACAATTGAAAACAATTGACCACTTTTGTGTAATAGGTATAATTTGGTTTGACTTTTACTTGTAAGTTAAATGCTTATTTAGACATCATGCAAAGAAGTTTAGTGATTTTTCTAGTCATGTGTGTCATTTTCTTTTGTATTATTTCTAATAGAAATACATTCTTCAAATACAAATTAATATTTTATTCAATTTTTATTTTTATTCCTGTCCTCCATAGGTTTAACTAATGCTCCAAACAACTTCAAGGACCCCTAACTCATTTTGTTTAACACAATAATTTTTTCGAAGTCACTAACTTAGACCTCAACACTCACTCAGAATCCTCCACACTCAATTAAAACCTCAAATGCCATTGTATCATTCCTCCATCGTAGCAACGCAACAACTTAGCCTTCATCCTACGCAGCAGTTCACGTTGACCTTCATCGATCCACCCAAAGTGACTTCGTTAGCAACAACGGAAGTATTTGTCTCTCCATTATTGTTTATTTTTGTATTTCTATCTCTTTTCTTTTCCATTTCTATATTCACATACAAATAGAGAGATAGAGAGAAATTGTATCTGAAAGAATTGAACACAAAACCATACAAACACAATTTCTATGATGTTTTCCCTTGTAGCATATTGGATATGAATAGTTGATATTTTAAAATAAAATCCCCTGCATTTGATTGCTGTCTAACTTTTGTGTTCCTTGAAATTGGATTTTTATGGTAGAATTTGTTTAAATGGTTATTAGAGGGGTTAAAATCAATGATTGCTATGTTTACACATCTTGGGATGAACAATGCCTTGTTGAGCTAAGACAAGAGTTGTAATATTGGTGTAGATCCTTGAATCTTGTTAGTTTCAAATTGCTTAATTCCTTGACTCTACATAATGTTAGTGTGTGTAAGCCATGTGAGGTGCTGGGTGATTTTGGATGAAATATTAAATGAGGAAAGGACTGTTTCGTGTTCAAACATGACTCTTGTAGGGGACTACACCTTTGCTATTATATAGTAAGAGTGTTAGCCCTATGTTGGCCACCAATGCTATTATATAGTAAGAGTGTTAGCCCTATGGAGGGTACTATATTTAGGTTTTCTATGGCTTTTCAACATTCTCTCTTTTATTTAAAACTTCCTATCAAGCCTCTTATTTGTGGGGACTATTAGTTTCAAATTTAGATGCCCTAGTTGTCATATAACTTGTTGATTGGTATTTCTAATTTCTACTAATGATTTATTTTATTATTTAAAGATATTACATGATTTTGTCTACTAATGTTTGAATTGGAATTTTTTATCTTATAATTAGAATATATTATTTAATGGTAACTTACTGAGGTTTTGGCTTTTATTTTTCAACAATTTTATTTGTTATTCACTGTTCTGTTATTCATTGTTCTGTTGTAGAAATGGAGATAGATGTGCTATGGTTATTAATTTGATTATTTTAATTATGCAGTGGGCATCTTTTATATGTTCTCATGTGACTCTTATTACATGGAAAAAACAATTTGATTGTGAACATAAATAACATGTAAACTTAAAATGCAGAGTACAATAAGATGAGTTGGGATCCATACCGAGGGGTCAGAAATAGAACCAACTAAATCTTTAGGCCAAGCGAGGAAAGACTGAAATGCATGTGCCACAATATATACCTCATCTGTTGGCATAGGAACTAAAGCATCTGGTACAATGACTTCCTCTATCGTGACCTTAACCTCATCATTTGTTAGCTCCATACCATGAAGAATAGTGTCTGCCTCAAATACTGTTCCATGAGCCATTAGTGTCTTCCCTATACCATGCAGAACATATAGTTCACATCGATGAATGTCATCTGCATCATCCCTTGGTACAACTAGAGCCGAACAACTTCCCTTTCTGCTTCTACTTGTGAAAGCCAATGATAATGTTATTTTATTAAATCACAATTATGGAAGATCATAACTTAGCATAATATGATTGTTAATTTTACCTGTTGGGGGAATAAAAGGTTCTGGTTGGGGAATTAGTTGCGGAGGGATACCATGACCACTAAAATGTTGCTTGAACTGACGCATAACCCTTTCAATGATTTTTTTTGTCAGTCGTTGTGTCAGTTTTTCTTCATACGCAGCACTGTGTGTCCATGAAGACTGACTAGAGGAGCCACCAAAATATTGGCAAATGCCGACTCCTACTCTAAGAGCACACACACGTCCAGGGTGCTCAGGCCGTCCAATTGTAGTAGCAAGAATGTCATGACAACCTTCTGGAATGAAAGTACCATGGGAGCTCTGCTCAACTAAAGAGTCCTGCAATATAACAAAAGAAAATTAAAATAAAATTGGTATAAAATGATATTATTGTTTAAAGCAAAGTTAACTCTTACAATTTTTTCAGAGATTTATCATGCACTTTCAGAAGTGTAAGTGCCCGATGATCGTAGACGAGCTAACATCGACTTTTGATGACGAGATGGTGGTATAGGCGTGCGGGGAAATCATCTTTAGAAGGTGGGGACCTAGATTTTTCTTTTTCCATTAATATCTTTTCTTCAAGATTTTTATACCCACCACGAGACAATATGTGCGGGTTTTTATTTTGAGCACTTATTGCTTGGGCTTTTGTCCTCTTTTGCTGTAACATATAATTCATCTTATGAATTAGTTCAACTTGTACACAATTTCAACAATTTTTCGAATTGAAGTAAACTAACCTTCCATCCTTCAGACGTGTGAGACTCAACAAACTGACGCCAAGTGTCTTCATCAATTACCTTGTACAGCTCGCGTGGATCTTCATTCTTTTTAGATCCATAGATATACCTAGACGTCAGTTTTGTCTTAAAACCACGGAAATCCTCGGCGACAGCCGACAAACATTTATGTTTAAGCGTCCCCGCATTTGGAATATCAAATGTCATTTGCAATAAAGAAATGCACATCAATTAGTGCTTTACCAATATAATAAAAATATAAATTAAAAAATTACATGACATAATTTACCATTAGATCCTGCCATATCATGTTTCGTTGAACTTCAGACTCATGATCGAAACTTGGAGTAAGGATGGATATTCTATCACGTGCTAGTACTCCTAAATAGCTCCTGAAGAGGTCTCCATTACGACCTGAAGCTTGACTAGTGACGACGTCAATAATGACATGAGTCTTCTTACCTTTAACTTTTCTCAACAAGAGCTTCCTCAATCTAGTGGCTCCTCTGATGGTTCTCTTTTTGGGCACTTCATCCTCCGATGATGAAGTCTGATGGTTAGCCATATATTTGTTGTTAAAAGAAAAAAAAATACAAAAGATTAATAACAAATAACATATTATTTAACAAAACACATAAATTTATACAAAAAATTTGGATTCATACATAAAGTTATGGATTGGTCATATGTATATTCCCTCATCATGATCTTCCTGAATTGCATGTACATCATCAAGTACTGGAGCCTCATCAAAATTTATCGTTGTTTTAAATAGATGAGTGTCAGCAATATGAAGGTTACTCAAATTCTCTTCATTAACATCAATTTGTCTCTTGCTATGAAGAGCAACAAACCAATGTTCAGATGCAGGATCTTTTACATATAAAACTTGATATGGTTGATGTGCCATGATAAAAGGCTCGTCTCGATAACTGACCTTTTGAAAATCAACTAAAGTCATACCCGATTCATCGATTTTGACACCACTTTTATTATCAATCCACTTACATTTGAACAGTGGAATAGTGAACATAGTATAGTCAACCTCTCACATCTCTTCTATAACACCATAGTACATAATTGACCCAATTACCGGATTTTGATCTTTGGATGTGGAAAATTGCAGCGACTCAACTTCAAGACTCACTCCACTATTTTGTATTGTGCTTTTATCATCCAAAGACTTTGTATAAAATGTGCAATTATTAATTTCATAACCTGTACAAGTTACGACATCAAATTTCAATCCATTTGCTAGCCACATCAAAGTCTTAGAAGATTGTGAATCTTTCAACACCTCAAATTTAAACCAAGGCTTGAACGTTTTATTATGTTCCATTAAATGCCATTTCTCTGATTGTCTCAGATGTTGTTTCTTTATAATGGCTTTATGTGCAAATAAGTAAGGGATCCCCTCATCAGTGTTGTTAAATATGTACAGATGTGCTTGCATTAGTTCTGCACGATCTTTGGTTCCCACATTCACACCTCAGATGTTGTTACTTATAAAACACTTGTTCAACCATGATCTAGGAGGAACTCCTATCGAATTTGCTTTTGTCATGTAATCTGAACAAAACTTGATACTTTCTTAAACAATATACCTTTCAATCATTGAAGCTTCTGGACGATATTGATTTTTCACGTACCCTTTCAAAATCTTCATATAGCGTTCAATAGGATACATCCATCATAGGTATACTGGCCCACAAAACTTGATTTCTCTTACCAAATGAACAAGCAAATGTACCGTAACATCAAATATGGATGGAGGGAAAAACATCTCCAACTAGCACAAGATGATAACAATCTCACTTTGAAGGTGTAACTTTAAAGGATCGGTGACTATACAACAAATTGTTAGTACTTAAATTACCAAATGGATTCATTCCATCAATAGCTAAACCAAAACGAATATTTCTACATTCTTCACCAAACTGGGGGAACTCCTGATCAATATTTTTCCATTGCATTGAATCAACTGGATTAAGAAGCATGCCGTCACATCTTCTCTCATCTGCATGCCATCGAAGGATTTTAGCATCTTTTGCATTTTCAAACAAAAGCTTAAGTCTAGGTACAATTGGAAGGTACTAGACTACTTTCAAAGCAGGGCCATTGATAGAGGTCGTACCCCACCAAATTAAAACATATTAAATATAGTATATGAAAGTGAACCAAGTTGTCTCCCAACGACCAATATTTTCATTCAAAGCGAAATTTCCATATGAACACAACAATAAAACACAGGGGGGGTTTGGTAGATTCACACAAGTTTGCTAAATTCTAATAAAAACACCAAAACTGAATTAAACACAGAATTCAAAATGTATTGATTCCTTAATTCCACTGAAAATCCACCAATCACAGGTAACT
>Ga0214542_1009737_pt1 | contig 14632 bp, 11 predicted proteins | sample CNSS1metaG_FD_160096 | JGI IMG/M metagenome (GOLD analysis project Ga0214542, IMG submission 160096) | Root nodule microbial communities from cowpea collected in UCLA plant growth center, Los Angeles, California, USA - CNSS1 | ecosystem: Host-associated > Plants > Roots > Nodule | place: USA...
ATAAATATATATATATATATATATATATATATATATATATATATATATATATATATATATATATATATATATATATATATATATCGACGTTTATTTTTGTAATTTGCGTCATTTTTAACTGTCGTTATTTTTTTTGAGTGGCGGTTTCCTGAAATGTCGTAATTCTTGCCGTCACAAAGTATAATATGGCGGTTATAGATTAACTGCCGCAACAATCGTCATTTTATACAACGTATAAAGTGGCGATTTAAAGAGGCCAAAAATGTCAGTTAAAACTGACGTAATATTTTTACTGAATGACAAATATAATGTGAAAAATGACGCTTTAAATTGACACTATTATCATTATATTATGACATTTTTAAATGTCACCAATTTAATTAATTATAGTTAATTCTAAGATTAATTACGTCATTATCAAGTGTATCAAGTGACGTAATTTTAATATTTAATTATTTATTCTTTTTTAATATTTCTTATACTTTCATAATTCGATAAAATTATTTTTTCATGATAATTTAAAATATATAAAAAATTATAGAACTATCAAATAGAAATTGATAAACTAAATTGTTTCATTGTCAATATAACATAACTACACCAAAGTACCAATTCAAGCATTTGGAAAAAAAGAAAAAGAAGACAACATTAAGAGTACCAAAATATTCAAGCATCTAAGAAAAAAAGACAACATTAAAAGTCCTAAGTCTAAGGTGTTTTGCTTCCACCACTTGATCCTTTGTATCCTGCACTAATCATGAGAGTATTTGTTGAGTCACAAGCAACTCCAACTACTTCACCATCATGAGCACAACTTCTTGATTCTGAAATGTCAATGTAAGAACCCCTACGAATTCCAGATTGAAGGTTAAACCTTTCAATCCAACCACCTGCTGTCCCTAGAATGGCAAAATTGCCACAAGCACAAGATGTGATACTTCTGAAAGTAGATTAAATAACAAATTCATCGAATAAAGAAATCTGAAGCTGCAATAATAGATAAGCTACATCTGTATATGTGTCAATTTAATCACAACATTTTAGGGAGTTTTCTTTCACTCATTGTTATTTTATTTGTAACCTATTTTTCTTATGGATGATCCTCTATCCTCCAAATTCAGAGTTACTTTCTAATCTTTGTCTCAATGTTTTTATTCTTTTATTCAAAGGAAAAAATAAACAAACAGTTTGAATTCCAAATTGTGACAATTACTAAATCTTAATTAAATTGACCAGAAGACAACACAAATTATCATTACCACAAACTTCTTTGTAAGCCTATGGCCATATAATCTTCAATCATTTTATCAGTTCAGCAGCACCTTTAGTAAATGAAAAGAATCAATTCATATAAACGACAAATCAATAGATGAAGTTCCATTTATACGTTTGGCCTTCAGGAAAATTACATCTGAATGAAAACGTGCCAGAAAGAACTTACCACAATCAAATGCAATCACAGGCTTCAATTTTATTTCTTCCTCCTGAACAACAGATATACACACAAAACATAAGAGGATAAGTAGATAATTTGAATTAAAGTGTGTCACAAATAGCTATATTGTAGAATTTTCTCATTTAACACTGGGCCAACGGGTGCGATTTCGAGCTTCAATGTGGGGGAGACAACGGGTGCGAGTTCCTCGCCCTTCGATGTCGAACTGGCATTGTCCACCGCACGAAGGAATCAAAGAGAAAACCCTAATCGTACAATTGGCCACTCAAATAAAAAATAGGCAAGGGTAAATTCAGAAAGACAACACTAATTTGATGATTGTCATACCAGAAATAGAAAAGGAGTAGTTACAGGACCTAATCGAACCTTTCTCCTTCAGAACGAGGTTGAAGAACCCAATCGAGCAAATGCAGGCGCTAATGTGTATGCGAACGTAGGCAATCGTGGACTGAGGCGCAAATGGAGGTGGAAACACAGATTGAGAAGGAAGGACAAAGGAGAAAGAGGTGAAACGAAGAGGTGAAATGAAGGAGAAAGGAGAAAGGAGAAAGGAGAAAAAGCTGAAACGAAGAGCTGAAACAAAGAGTTGAGTGAACGTTGTGAGAGTGAAGTTATTTGGGGTTTGAGTAATTTGGGTGTGAGTGACTTTAGAAAGGTAATCTTAGTTAAGAAAATATTAAACTGTTGAGTGGGAAAATGAAATAGAAAAGAGACGGAATAAAGTTTTACACAAAAAAAGGGTACCGAGACAAAAGTGGGATAGGAAATAATTTCATAAAATTATAAAAATAATGTTTTATATAAAGTGGCATTTCAAAATGACACAATTTTAATAATAATATGACAATGTAAAAGATGGTGGTTAGAAATGCCATATTATACATGTACATTATGGCAGTTATCAAACTGACGTATTATACTACAAAAAGCGACAATTTTAATTAATTGTCGTATTAAAAACATCGTTATATACATGATTTTTTGTAGTGGTTTGTCTGCATTTTGCTCTTCAATTTGTAGCAAAGTCAATGATCCTTTAAAGTTGGATGAACTTCAAGCCGAGAATGTTATCATCTTGTGTCAGCTAGATATGTTTTTCTCTCCATTATTTTTTGACATCATGGTACATTTACATGTTCATTTGGTAAAAGAAATCAAGTTTAGTGGACCAATATACTTAAGATAGATGTATCCCTTTGAATGTTACATGAAGATTTTGAAAGGGTATGTGAAAAATCAATATCGTCCAGAAGCTTCATTGATTGAAAGGTATATTGCTGAAGAAAGTGTCTAGTTTTGTTCATATTACATGGCAAAAGCAAAACCAATAGGAGTTCTTCAGAGATCATGGTTGAACATGTGTTCTATAAGTAACAACATTTGAGGTGTGTGTGTGGTTAACAAAGATCGCGAAGAGTTGTTGCAAGCACACCTATACATATTGAATAACACAGATGATGTCATCCCTTACTTATCTACACACACGACCATTGTGAAAGAGAACAATCCAAGACAATCAGAGAAATGGCATTTGATAGAGCATAACAGAACATTCATTACTTGGTTTAAATCTGAGGTTTTGAAAGATTTGCAATCTTTTGAGACTTTGATGTGGTTAACGAATGGGTAGAAACATGATGTCATCTGTTGTACAGGTTATAAAATTAATAATTGCACATTCTATACGAAGTCTTTGGATGATAAAAGCACTGTACAAAATAGTGGAGTCAGTTTTGAAGTTGAGTCGCTACAATTTTCTACATCTAAAGATCAAAATCCTGAATTTGGATCAATGACATACTATGGTGTAATACAAGAGATATAATAGGTTGATTATACCATGTTTACTATTCCACTATTCAAATGTAAGTGGGTTGACAATAAGAGTGGTATCAAAATGGATGAATCAAGAATGTTTCTAGTTGATTTTCGAAAGGTGGGTTATCGAGACGAGCCATTTATCATGGCACAACAAGCATCTCAAGTTTTCTATGTTAAAGATCCTGCATTTAAATATTGGTTTGTTGCTCTTCATGAAAAAAAACAAATTGATCCTAATGAAGAGAATTTGAGTAATCTTAATATTGCTATCACTCACCTATTTAGAAGAACGATAAATGTTGATGAAGTCCCTCTAGTTCATTATGTACATGCAATTCAAGAAGATCAAACGATGAAGGAATATACATATGACTAATCAATAACTTTATTATGAATTTCATGTTCCTTTAAAAATGTAAGTGTTTTGTTAAATAATGTTTTATATGTGATGTTATATGTTGCTTATTAATGTTTTGTGATGTTTTCATTTCACAGATATATGGTTTAACATCATAGTTCATCACAGGATGAAACACCCACTAAGAGACCCATCAGAGGAGCCACTAGGTTGAGACAACTCTTAATTAGAAGAGCTAAAGGTCAAAAAACAGCTGTCGATATTAACGTCGACACCATAATCCCTATAGGTCCTTATGCGGACGTATGCAAAAGCTATCTAGGAATGTTGACACAAGAGAGAATATCAATCCTTATTCCATCTTTTGATATTGTTACTGAAGTTGATCGGAACATGATATGACAAGATTTATTGGTAACTAATATTAATGTTATTAACCTTATAGTTTGATTTTGTCGATAATATATTAAATAATATTGATGACATTTTCTATATTGCAGCTAGCATTTGATATTCCAAATGTTGCGATTGATATTCCAAATTTTGCGACGCTTAAACACAAATATTTGTCATCGGTGATTGAGAAATTTCATGGTTTTAAGACCAAGTGGACGTTTAGGTTTGTGTTTGGATCTAAAAAGAATGAAAATCCATTGCTGAAATACACATGGATTGATGAAGACACTTGACATCAGTTTCTTGAGCTTTGAACATTTGAGGGGAGACAAGTATGTTTATTTGAAATCATCAATTGCTCAATTGATAATTTTGTACAATTTGAACTAATTCTTAAAGTGGGTTTTATATGTTACAGGAAAAGAGAAAACAAGGCTCAAAGTATAAGTGCTCAAAATAAAATCCCGCACATATTATCTCATGGTGAGTATAGAAAACTTAAAGAGAAGATAATGTCAGAAAAGAAAATATCTAGGCCCCCACCTTTTAAGGGTGAAGATATTGAGCCTTTTTCACCACCATCACGTCATCAAAAGTGGAAGTTAGCCCGTCTACGCACATTAGGCAACTACACTTCTGAATCTGCTCGGAAATCTCTGAGGAAATTGTAAGATACAATTCTTCTCTAAATAACTCATTCGTCTTTTATATTGTATGATTTTTTATAACTTTTTTTGTTACATTGCAGGATTCGTTGGTTGAGTAGAGCTCCTAAAGAGGATTCACTCTAGAAGGTCGTCATGACATACTTGCTGCTGCAATTGGACGGCCTGAACACGTTGGACGTGTGCGTGGTGCTGGATTAGGAGTCGGCATACACCAATTTTTTGGTTTCTCTTCTCGTAAGTCTTCATGCAGTCATAATGCTGATTATGAAGAAAGATTGACGGAAAGAATCACTATAAAGGTGGGAGAAGAACTTATGTGCCAATTTGAGAATTATGGCATCCATTCGCTAGTGGATTCTCCACCAGAACTAGACCCATTTATGCCTCCCACGGGTAAATCTTTTTTCTATAAGTTATGAATTGAATAAATGATATTTAATCAAATAATTGAATAGCATTAATAAAGCATTGACTCTACTAGGTAGAAGCAGAAATGGGAGTTGTTCAGCTCCACCCGGGGATGACATGGATAACACTCATCCATGTCAGCTATATATTTGGGATGGTACAGGAAAGACACTAGTGGCTCGTGGAAAAGTATTTTAGGCATCCACAATTCTTCATGGCATGGAGTTATTAGAGGATGAGGTTAAGGTCACGATAGAGGAGGTTCTCGTGTCGTTTGCTTTAGTTCTTGTGCAAATAGATGAGGTATATATTGTGGCACAGACATTCCAATGTTTCCTCGCCTGACCTAGAGATTTGGTTGATTCTGACCCCCTGGTACAGACTCTCAAACCCATCATATACTAAATTTTTAAGTATACATGTTTATTATATTCAAACTTAAATTATATTCCATTTTATCTGAAATTGTATCGTTATAATAAAATCCTCAACCAAAGAAGATTCCTCTCTCTTTGGACGATTCTCTTAAAGCATTACTCCAACTTGCTCAAATCATAAATGATAAGTCGATGAAGGTTCCTTTAGATTCTAACATCTTTGGGAGAGACCTTGAGATCCCACTTTACTTGCATTCCCAAGATGTCTTGGAGCTTGCACGGGGACAAGAGGAACTGAATATTACTATTATTTAGTTATGAATTATGTAAGTCTTTCCGTCATTATATATAGTTATTTGATTTATTTATCTATTTACTTATATCAAATCAACTTTATGTTTAGGTATCTATTTGGTGTCACTGAAACTATGGGATGAATGATCTATATGGATTTGTAGACCCCCAATTCAATTATGAAGGCAAAAGTTTGATGACACCTAAGCATAAGTGACCAAATGCTTTCAACGCGGAAAAGAAATTTATTTTGTCCCTTATGTTGTTGGGTAAGTCATTTTTTGTTAACTTCTAAATATAATCTGTCATTTTAATGCATAACAATAAATTTATTTTCTTCTTAGGTATCATTGGTAGTTACTTGTGGTTTCCCTAAGGGAGAACCTTGTTGTGTGGTTTTGCTCTTTCCACCGCCCTCCCCCCAACCATCTTAGACAAGTGATAAATTGGTAAGAACCTCAATGTCAATCTTATGAATTTGACATGTTATATAAAAGTATCCTAACTTATTCCCTTTATCATAGTTCAATTATTAGAGATAACATGTTGTTAGGCAGATCAAAGGTTAAGGCAAAATGTCTTGCATGGTGTTCCCTCCAAGTTTGATATTTCTATCCATTTATTTATAATTGCTTGATTTGATTTTCTTCCTTAATTAATTGTAATGTTGTTGATATAATGTATTATAATAGACAAACCGTCTCATATGAGTGCGGTTACTATATAATACAATGGATGACAACCATTGTGTGTGCTCGTATTATAACTAATTGGGAAACGGTAATATATATTTGAATTAAAACGAATACTTTGCAATATTGTCTTTCTATATACTAACTTAAGTTCATGTCTTATTTTGCAGACATTCAAGAGTCTTGCTCCAATTCTCGCGAAAACCATAAAATTTGGTAGGATAGTATGTGCAAAATTTATAATTCAGATGTACAACAGTATTTGGATTATGAATGATTTCCAATTATATTTTAAGTATTTGGATTGTGCATGTTTTATAAAATATTTTGTCCTGGTCCGTGCTGGTTTCTGAAAAAAATATGCAGCTTTAGATGTGGGAATAACCATAAAATAGAAAATATATTTTTTTAAAAAATATATTAGGCCTCGGTTCTTACCATAACCGAGGCGAAAAGGTGGTCTATAGCCTCGGTTCACACCATAACCAAGGCCAAAAGCTCCTCGAATTTTAAATAAATTAAAAAAATTGTGACTCTATGACTTCGGTTTACAGCAAAACCGAAGCAGAAAAGTGGTTCTATGTCTTCGGGTCATCAGACAACCGGGGCCAAAAGCTCTTACTACACTAGTGCATGCACAAGGTCTGACTTGCTACCTAAGCAAGCACATGTCTCATATTTTGGTCATGACCTTCTTGCCTTGGGACGCTCTTGGGAAGAAGTTTGGTTGCCAAGTTAAGGTAAAAACCCAACTTTCTATATGCACATTTCCCTTGGCCCAAAGTTAGGCCCACCTCCTTGAACTGGATTTATCCTCAAATATTGAGGATCTGCCTTATCATTTGTGCTACATGTAACAAGAATCAAATCACTTACATTAAAAGTGTCCTAACTTCATTCTCACTTGGCGTATCTAGCCTAAATGCATTGTTATTGACTCTTTTAATTACTTGAAAGGGACCATCCCCTCGAGTGTTGAGTTTGGACTTTATTTGTTTTGGAAATCTATTTTTGCTTAAGTGGAGCCAAACTCAATCCCCTTCCTAAAATATAACTTCCCTTTTTTCCCTTATTATTGTTTTGTTTCATGTATCTCTTTGTTTGTTGTTGTATTTGGAGTTTTACTTTCTCATGCCTTTTATTCACAAATTCAGCCTTAGATACCCTTCTTTGTGAATGAAGACACTAGAAGTAGGCATGGATATTAGGTCCAAAGAAGTTAGAGGATTAAACGCATACACAACTTCAAATGGAGAGACTTTGGTAGTTTTATGGACTACCCTATTATATGAAAATTCTATGTGGGGAAGATACTTATCCCAAGATTTTGTGGTTTCCTTTTAGTATTTCCTTTAACACTAGAGACTTATTGACTACCTTTGTTTGCCCGTCAGTTTGAGGGTGAGAGGAAGTTGAAATTTTAGCTTAGTGACTAGACTAGACTAAAGAGTTTTCCAAAAGTGTCTTGGGAACTTAGTATCTAGGTCAGAAACTATTATTTTAGGAAAACCATGAAGTTTGAGAGAAGGAACTTCCAAAGATTTTCTTGTTAACATGTTCTCTTGTCAAATGACCTTGTGAGAAGGAACACCAATTTATCCCACCTTAGATTCATCTTTATTTATCTTTTGGAGATTTTGAGGACTTTTATTTTTTTTGTCTTCTTTTCTTTCTCATTTGAACTTGATCCTCTGCCACTTGAGATGGTGAAAGAGGATGAAGAACAATTTTTTTTTCCTTGTGGGTGAAGGTCATCTCATTGGTGAGACCATTATGCATGATTTTCTTATCAAATTTCATATTTCTTTATGGAAAGCTTGATCTTCACTTGGTTATTAATTGTCAAATCCTCATCTTCATTAAGCCAATAAAGTTTGTAAGGTTTTGGATAAGTTAAGACAATCAAAGTCAATTTATCAACCAACCTAGTGTTGCAATAGTTACGACATAATCCACTCTCCAAGACGAGAGAACAATACTTTCCAAAATTTTTTATTGACGATCCCAACAATCAAACTAAAAAGAACAACAGATCAAGGACTTTTTGTCAAAATTTAAACGAGATCAAACAGTTAAGGAACTACAATTTCACTTAGGTGATTTGGTGAATATGTTGACATTTTATCACTCCTTTTTCTCTTCCAAAGTGAGATGATTTGATGATTATGGTAACAAATTTTATCTTTCTTTTTTCTCTCCCAAAGGCTGCCATTTTTACACACTACCTTGACATGGAACACCCCTCCCAACTTATGTTAAATAAGAAAAAATGAATTTGGTTAGATAGGACTTTTTAAACATATAATTGGAACCCAACCCAACACGCAAGTCACATACTCATGTTTTACTACCATTAATTTTCCGGTAATTACTATTTTCGTTTTCAGCCTGTTTTGTAGTTTTGTGGTCATCTCATCACATCAAATACTTAAATAAGAATTTCAAGAATCTAGGAGTAAATAATATGTATACCACTTGTCGAAAAATCTTCAATCATGTGCCTATTATTTAATGAAAGGGCCAGGAGTTTGTATGGCAGTCATGAAAAAACCTTCATATTAGGACTTCAAAGACATTATTTGAGCAAAGAGCCATCAAATTAACCTGGTGATATTTCTGAGACAGCCATGGACGCAGCAAAGGTTCAGATGCACATAGCAATGTACCCATGGTTTGGTATTGGACACATATCAGCATATCTCCACCTAGCCAACAAATTAGCCAAAAAAGGACACAGAATTTCCTTCATCGTACCCAAACGAACACAGTCCAAAGTGGAACATTTCAACCTCTATCCACAGTCCATAACCTTCATCCCCATCACCATTCCCCAGGTTGATGGCCTTCCTCCTCATGCAGAAACCACTTTTGATGCTACTATCTCTTTAGGCACACTCATTATGACAGGCATGGATCGCACTGAGAAGGACATTGAACTACTCTTACATCAGCTGAAACCCAACATCATTTTGTTTGATTATACATGTTGGATACCGAACTTGGCTCGGAGCTTAGGCATCAAGTCCGTTAATTACATAACCCTAAGCATGATATTTGAATCTTACATGGAATGCATGGAGAAGCAATTTAAGGAACAGAATACAGTTCCACATGAGCTGAATCTGTTGAATCCCCCAGCTGGGTTCCCGGATCCTTCCATCAAGCTTCAGGCTCACGAGGTTCGACAATTAACTAGGATCGTGAATTCAGAATTTGGCAGTGGTGTTCGTTATTATGAACGCATCAGCACAAGCACCAGATTAGCAGATGCAGTGGCATGTAGAAGTTGCAGAGAAATTGAAGGACCTTATGCTGACTTTCTCGAAAGATCATACGGAAAGCCCTTGTTGCTTTCAGGGCCTGTGATACCTGAGCCACACACATCCCCTTTGGAAGAAAAATGGGCTGAATGGCTTTCAGGATTCAAGGAGGGATCTGTGGTGTACTGTGCTTTTGGAAGTGAATGCAGACTGCATCAAGATCAGCTCAAGGAACTGTTGCTGGGTCTTGAGTTAACAGGTTTTCCATTTCTTGCAGCACTTAAAGCCCCTGTTGGATTTGAGTCTATTGAAGCAGCTATGCCAAAAGGGTTCAGTGAGAGGGTTCGAGGAAGAGGCATTGTTTATGGGAGTTGGGTTCAGCAGACACTAATTCTTGACCACCCTTCTATAGGGTGCTTCATTACGCATTGTGGGGTTGCATCTTTGTTAGAGGCACTTGTGAGCAAGTGTCAGATTGTGGTGTTACCAAATTATATTGATCAGCTCCTTAATGCGAAGATGATAAGCAGCAGCATAAAAGCTGGTGTTCAAGTGGAGAAAGGTGAAGAAGATGGTTTCTTCACAAAGGAAAGTGTGTGTAGAGCTGTTAAGACTGTGATGGATTTGGAGAGTGAGATTGGAAGGGAGGTCAGAGAAAACCATTTAAAATTGAGAAATCTCTTACTCACCAAAGATTTGGAGAACTCTTACTTTGATAGTTTTTGTCTCAAGCTTCAAGAATTAGTTGAGTGATCTGTCAACCATGAACAATTTGATTTTAGTTTTTAGTTGAGTTGTGTCTGTAATAAATCTCATCAACTAGTTAGTTCATTTTGAACTTGCTAAGTACATGCATGGATATCTTTTGCAGATTTTATTATATCATGTGGAGTTGAGCTGTGTAATGATGCAGCATTAATCACTCACTCAGATTCTCAAAATGGCTGAATTCTTGAACCTAGTGGATGTGGTTGATTTGATTTCTTTCAGATGAGTGTTTCAATGCAATAATCCTTTGTTCGTATGCTTGAATCTGTATGTGATTCGATGTTAACAAGGTAGTTTAGTAAGCATAGGGTAAAGAATTTTCTTTCCATGGTTGTATTTTGAATGAATGAAATATCTTTGTTTTCAATCATGACATTTTGCAATGGTGACTGGTCAACAATCATCAAACCACAACGCTGTGAACACAATCCTTGAACCACAAGAAGGGTATCTAAAGTTACTGAAATTAGAAAGTGAATATAATTTGGCTTCTTTTTTCTAGAGTCGTAACATCAAGAAAATTAAAACAGAAGTTGGCCTTCGTAAATCATCTGATTAGGTATTTATTTTGAAACATTGTTTGAATGTAAAGCATATAAACGCAACAAAATAGAACGTGTTAGAGACAAAGGGAAAACACCTCAAGTGCAAAACATATATAAGCAAAAACGATAACAACAACATATACAAGCACAACGCAAAAAATCAGGGAACAACTCCAAAACCAGTCTCAGTGATGAATCCACCCAACTTAACTAGCAGCACTAATTCAGCAACTACACAGAAAATGAAAAGGTAGCATGCAATAAGGCTGCAGACACATGATATTTGTTTTGGTGCTGTCGTCCTATGTGTGAGAGAATGTGAGAAAAACAAAACAAAGAGTTTGTCTTTGTGAGTGTAAAAGGTGAGGGATTCAGTACTAGAAATTTACCATGTTTTTCTCGTGAGAAATTCTTGTCCTAATGTGGGAATGATGCAGTCATATTATAACTCATGGAGTACACAAAATCAATTTTTTTATCAACAGCAATTTTTTTATAATATATTATTTCAAGTTAATTAAATAACATATAAGTGATTGTGAAATTGCAATTGTTTTAACAAATGTGAAAGTGTTAGCACTCTTAATAATATTAAAAATATAGCATTCTCAATAGGAAAATGATTAAATGACTACTGCATTTTGACTACTGCATTACTACCTGACGTGGAAAATGAATTTTAATTTTTTTTCACTTGCAAAGGATGGAGAGGCACGTGATGGGAATAAGAACATTTGTGAAATAATAATTGCAAGCGGCGAGAGAAAAGGAAACCACTAAAAGCGGTTTTGCTCTAAAACCACTCGCAGACCACAACGACCGGTGCTGGAATCCTTCGAAACTCTCTGCCTCTTCCCTGCAAAATCCACCCTTCATAACTATTTAATGTGTTTTTTTTTGTATGGTATTCAAATTTTACTTAAGGGTTAAATGATATCTTTTTGTACTTTGAACTATTTGACAGTATATGGTTAGAGCAATATAGTATATGTATGACATTGTTGTTATTATGCATTTTTTTATCCACCTAAGCCACACTCATTGATAAAATCCATATTATATATGATAACACTGGAAGGAATAACTGGTGACCACTGACTTATTAATTGGTGACCTACTTTGAACTTTTTGCACAACAGTTTAACCACTGCTATGTTGTAAGGAAAACCACAACTAAAACATTTCTAGTGTATAAGAAGATGTCAATAACATGTAAGGAATGTATATTTACTCTAAGAAAAATTGTTGTAGAATAATTGGTCCACAACTCCCACCTCACACACATGATAACAGTGAATGCATTAACTAGTGTCCCTACATGTATTACATGGTGACCTGCTAATTACTTTTTGCACAAAAATATCAGTTGGGGTTTGCTGTTACGGTACTAAACATGTATACCATTCATAGTAAATCACATGACCTTCAAAGCATGTATGGAAGGTATATTGAACCTAATAAATATTGGTGTGAGATAATTGGTCCACAAAATTTAACTCACATATATATTGACTCTGGATGGAATAATTGGTGACCATTAACTTATTAACTGGTGACATACCTTGAACTTTTTGCACAACAGTTTCACCAATGCTCTGTTGTAAGGAAAACAACATCTAAAACATTTATATTGTCTTGGAAGACCTTAATAACATGTATGGAAAGTATATTTACTCCTAACAAAAATTGTTGTGTAATAATTGGTTCACAACTCCCACCTCACACACATGACAACATTGAATGCATTAACTAGTGACCTCTAATGTATTATATGGTGACCTGCCAATTACTTTTTGCACAACAAGATCAACTAGGGTCTGTTGTTATGGTACTAAACATGTATATCATTCATAGTGATTCACATGACCTTCAAAGCATGTATGGAAGGTATATTGAACTTAATAAATATTAGTGTGAGATAACAGGTCCACGAAATTTAACTCACATATATATTGACTTTGGATGAAATAGTTAGTGAACACTGACTTATTAATTGGTGACCTACCTTGAACTTAATGCACAACCGGTTCACCATTGCTCTATTTTAAGGAAGTCCACAACTAAAACATTTATAATGTATTAGAAGATGTCAAAAACATGTATGGAAGGTATATTTACTCTTAAGAAAAATTGTTGTGGAATAATTGGTCCATAACTCCCACCTCATATACATGTAATAGTGGATGCATTAACTAGTGACCTCTAATGTATTACATGGTGACCTGCCAATTATTTTTTGCACAACAATATCAACTGGGGTTTGTTGTTACGGTACTAAACATGTATACCATTCACAGTGAATCACACTTAGGGTTCAACAATAATGACAGAACTTCGAAAGGGGATTTTCCAAAAAATTTCGTCTTCTTCCTCACACTTTCGTCTTCACCGCTTCTCCCTACCTTGCGCGAGAAACCCTTCCTTTCGATGCTTGGGAATGTTCTGCGTCTTCCGTTTTTGTCTTCTCCCACTCGTTCTCCTTTTTGTCTTTCTCTTCTCTCACGGAACGGAACAAAGACGGTAGCTTTTGCAGGGAGGGTGGAGATTTTCCAAGAAAGATGATCATCACGGTGAATTTCGCACGAAGGGGATAGAGAGTTTCAAAGGATTCTGACACCAGTCGTTGTGGTCTACGAGTAGTTTTAGAGCAAAAACCGCTTTTGGTGGTTTTCTTTTCTCTCACCATTTGCAATTATTATTTCACTAAAGTTCATATTTCCCTCACGTGTCACTCCATCTTTTGCAATTGAAAAAAAATTAAAATTCATTTTCCATGTCAGGTAGTAATGCAGTAGATGCAGGAGTCATTTAATCATTTTCCTTCTCAATAATGTGTGAATAGTGTCTTTGTTGCCAGAAAGAAAGAGAGAGACATGTCATCAGGTATTACTTTGTCTTTTTGTGAATAATTGATCTGAAGTGTGAAACCAAAAGTTTTTGGAATTCCTTTGGTGAGGTTTGTCCGCTAAATTTAGTGAGAAAAAAATTTGAGTAATGTTTTGAATGGGACAAAACAGCCACCACTTTTATATCTTCAATTTTGTTTCATTGCTTAGTTTAATTTTTTATTTTATTTATGTATTAATATTAAGATAAAAAAAAAACAAAAGAAAACGAATAGAAGAAATCTGGCAGTAAAAAGAAATGACCTTTACTTCTTCTTTTTTTTTCAAAACTTCTACAATTTTGTATTATTTCTTCTTTTTTTTTACTTTATTTTCTTTATATTCATGTCCGTTTTAAAATTCTGCTAGACAAACTAAAACGTAAAGAGATAAGAATATTTTTAATCCTTTAATATTATAAGTCATCTTGTTTATAATCAGTGGCATATCTTACCACAAATTTTGGAGGGATCAAAATAATATAATTTTTTAATCATTAGATTGTTGGATCATTAGTATAATATTTTAAGAATTGGTTTCTCTAACTGAATAATTTGATCTTTAGTATAATGTTGTGAAAAATATAATCTATCTTGTTTCCATCTTCACGAATAGCTTCACTTTTATCACTTTTGAATAATGAATTTATTCTTTTATTCTTCATCAATATACCAATTTTTTAAAATAATATTAAAAATAATTTA
>Ga0214542_1009740_pt1 | contig 14628 bp, 12 predicted proteins | sample CNSS1metaG_FD_160096 | JGI IMG/M metagenome (GOLD analysis project Ga0214542, IMG submission 160096) | Root nodule microbial communities from cowpea collected in UCLA plant growth center, Los Angeles, California, USA - CNSS1 | ecosystem: Host-associated > Plants > Roots > Nodule | place: USA...
GTAAGTTTAGCTAAAATCACTTCTACAATCCCTTTCAAGTGACTTACTTGTGGCATATCAACAGAGTACACTATTTGATCAAATGTGATAGAATATGGTTCAAAAGGAAGAACCATTCCTCTATTCTCTATGCGGCTACAACTCACAACAGAATTAACACATCCAGAACGTTCTGCATGACAGTGAAAAAACAATTCACTTTAAGTACATATACTGAAATTGAAAACAGTATGCACGTATTGAGTTTTCATGAAAAATATAAATAAGATATATCATCTAAGCATGTTAATTCTTCTTCTCGAGCTCTCCCATTAGCCATACCACCTTCTGATTCTTCAGTTATTGTTGTCTGCGGCTTATCAAATGCTGCAAAAACAATGTAGACGAGTTAATCAAGTTTTGCTTTGTTACAAGAATCTTAATCAAACAAATGTGAAACTACTCACGATTTAGGTAAGTGAGAGCCAAAGTGTATATAACGTTGAAGAGGAAGATAAATCCAATCAATGCCGCAATTCCTATCCAGTACCAATATGCATGTGTCAAGAACCCACGGGACTCCAAAATTTGAATTCCCAAAGTTTTATTTGAATTTGGAGTTAACTGTAATTGCAAAGCAAACATATGAGTAGGGTCACTTGTGTTTTAACATAAAGTAAGTAATCTCTGAAGTTGCTAGTTAAAGAAATTACGTGGTTCCAACTATTTCCAAGGAATTCATTCACCACTATTGCATTCTGCGCATACATTAAAGGTGAAGTCCAGTAACCCCAAATCCACCAGTTCTTGATATCATCTATTTCATTGTCAGTTAAAAAAAAAGCATTAATATAAACTACCATTATGAGATGATAGAACAATTTCATAACATTTTTAATTGAACTCACTTTTTGACAGAATGAAGCCACCCAATGCAAAAAGAATGAGAAGTGCAAAGGACCCAAATGTGTTAGCCACAATCATGTTCCTACCAAGTGCTGCAATAGCTCGGAACAAACCAGAAGACATTTGGTTTATCAGAAGTAGCACAAGGTACTGCTTTAAAAACCTACACAAAGAATGAGTTCACATCAAAAGTAAAGACTACAAGCAAATAAAGCGTAAGTGATCTTCACCCAAAGGAAAAAGATGAAGGGAACTCGTTTACCTCCCAACATTTGGATCAAATCCAATTACGTAGTAGGTCAGAATTACCCAAACAGCAGCTTCTAAAATTGTTATAGGGGTCTTGAGGATCCATGAGGGAATAGCATATGCCCATGAAGGATAAAATAGAAGGTCTCGTTGCTTGTAGAAAACAGGAAGCTTTACAATGGTCAATGAAATCGCAGCCAATCCATTAAACATAAGAATTACTACTGCGAAAAATAGAGCACCAGTATAAACACCTCCATCACCCAGATTATCCCGGTGCATCTCAGTTCGCAGAAACATTGTCATGGTCAATGTTGCCAAGGTCGTAAGCTATGTAACGCACAAACAGAAAAATCAAAAGCAGAAACCATGTAAGCAAAATCATTAAAGTTGTAATTGTCTTCACATGATGTTTTAGATAAAGTCACTAGAACTCACCTGGAGCAGCTTGAAGATGTGAACAAATGAATTCCTTTTCATGAGCAAAAACTCTCTTGAAATGTTAGCCTTTAACAATTCCTTCTTGTTCACACCATATCTTCTAGTGGTTAATGCAGCTGGGTGGCTTTTGGACTTGTCGAATGGAATTGCAAGCTCTTCTCGGATTCTCCTTCCAACATGAAATGACTGAAATGCCTCAGCAAATTGAGTGACAGTTACAAACCTATATGCTTCATCTCTATGCATCCAATACTGCTCTTGGTCCTTTCTTGAAGTTACCTTTGACAAGACATCAATGTTATGTGCATTGATTTCAGCAAAAAACATCAAACGAGAGATGCAAGAGGAAAACTTTGACTTACTTCTTGTAGAAAGTCTGCAACACCTTTCCTCTCGGGACATTGGAAACCAACAGATTCAAAAAATTCAAGAACATGTTGACGGGGTCCTTGGTAGACAATTTGGCCAGCAGATATAAGAACAATGTCATCAAAAAGTTCATAAGTCTCCGGTGCTGGCTGGAGTAAAGAGATAACTGCAGTTCCATCAAGAATGTGAACATAATGCTTGAGACACTTCACGATTTGAAAAGTTGTGGAACTGTCTAAACCAGTGGATATTTCATCCATGAATAGAGCATTTGCTGGTCCAACCAACATCTCCCCTGTAGTAACCCGCTTCCTTTGTCCTCCAGATACACCGCGCAACATTTCATCCCCCATCATTGTATCAGCACATATATCCAACCCCAGAATCTGCAAAGTTTTAAAAGCAAATACTTTTCAGTTCATTTCTTAATAATATATAGATCAAAATAGGTTTCTGGTCCCTCGTGTTCGATCCTAGTTCTTGCAAAAGAATTGTACGTTTTTAGTACAGTCATGTTAACATATTTGTAGGGACAAAGAACATAAACTTTTATAGTGTTGTTACCTTCACAACATAAGCATATATTTTATATTATTCTTTGAGGCATGAGAGGACATTATTCTAGTGGTGTTACCTTCAGAACATAATCTGTTACAAGACTTGCCTCCTGACCTCCAGTTGCAGCTGCCTGGTATATCAGGTGCAGAGATATTACATCCATGGCGATAGAAGTAGCTTAAATAAATGCAACATGAATTTTGATCAGTTTAGCTTCTTTTGTACCTTCATGTAGACATCAATATCCGGGTCTGGCTTGATACTTGCTTCTTTTTCTCTTCTGGCCAACTCAGCTACCAAGTCTTGATCATAACAAATGGTGAAGAGAGGCCCCACATTAATAAATCGGTACGGTGAAAGTAGGCATGGTTTGATTAAAAAGAGAAAGGAAAAGAAAAAGCAAATGTCTAACCGTAACGTGTTCCAACTCCTTGGCACCTTGCTGAGAATGCTAAGGTTTCCCTCACTGTCATTTCTGCAATATGAACATCATTCTGGCTGATATATGCAGCTGTTCTCTGAGGAACAAACTCGTCAAATCCATGCCCATTATAACTCACTCTCCCTGATGCCTACAGGACAAAACAAAGGCATCTAAATTAGACCAAAACCACCGTTTTCTAATGCAAAGATTAAGGGAAAGTGTTTTTCACCTTAAGATTTGGATCAAGTTTTCCTGACATGGCTAAAAGGAGTGTGGTTTTTCCTGAACTTGGAGGACCCAAAAGTAGTGTCATCCTGCGAGGTTTGATTATTCCACTCACATCTTTAAGGATAGTAACATGTTTCTTTTTGCTTGAGAGAATATGGAGAGAAGTAAACACACTCTAAAAAGACAGAGAAAAAAAAAAAAGAAATTGTAAGAGAGTGAAACTAACTCAAAAGAAGAAACACAGAAAAGTCAGAACTAGAATCTGCCAAATGTACCTCCACCATATTAATAACGAAGTTCACAAATGTAGGCAAAACTCTACTTCCCACATAAGTCTCTGCCTCGACATTCAAGTGTTCATATCGAACTTCGATTGTTGGAATCTCAATCCCAACCCTGAAAAATTAAATCACAAAAACAAATAAAAACACAACACAGACCTTATCAAGGATCATGACAAATAGTAGAGACAAAGCATAGAAAAAAACAGATGAAAGAAGCAACATCAATAATGCATCCTTGCTCTTTACCTATCAATCCGATCCTTAAGCTTCAACAGAAACTTCTCATTGTCCTCTTCAGCAACATTGATCAACCTGTCCAACAGTTTGTGTCTTTCTTGAAATCCAAGTTCAGTTATATCAATCTCATTGGCGACTCCACGTGAAGTTGTTAACAACCCTTTCTTCAAACGGTTGTAAGTTGAGAGTTTCTCAAGTGCAGCCCATTTCAGAGCTTCTTCATCAGCTCCCTCTTCATGATGCGATGACCTCGAAAAACCCTCCATTATACTCCTTCTCCATGCAGTAGAACTGCTCTCACGTACACCATTCCTTGCTCTGTATATATCACTCCCCTCCATTCTCTCCACTCAAAGAAACCACAACACCACAACCTTTGCAGCTTCACACATGTTGTCACAGACTAAAGAACAGTGCTATTTATAGCCTGTTGAAATGTACAGCAGTAACGGGAAGTGCTGAAGTAAGTAAATACGAGAAAAGAACGTTTGTCTTTGTCTTTTTCTGATGAGTTTTCAGTTTTCATATCACCGGAAATGGAATGTGGTTATATATATAGATACCTGTTTACTCTTATGTTGAAAATTTATGTTTTTAACTTATAATTCTCTTTGCCTGTTGTGTTCTGACATTGAAGCAGACAAAAGTCAAAACTGGTTTGATAAACATAGCAGTTGGAAGGTTTATATGGCCATGAGAAACCCATCGAGTGAAGCTGCTGTAAAATGCATGCATGCATGCCATTTTGGTTACTGAAAGTGATAGTATTTCTACGTTTTGTATGAATTTATCTACGCGCATTAGTTACAGTATTAAATATATGAAAAATGTTTTGAAAAAGCAACAACAGACACGGACATAGAAAGATGGAATAATAAACAATATTCTGTTCTGATAAATTTAAGCTGTGTTTTATATATAAAGATTATAGTATGTGATACATAGTTACCTTCATAACTGTGCCTGATCAAACCATTTTCTTTGGATTTCAGGTTTTTACTGATTTGTTGGGTGCGTTGAGTATTAAAAATATATGGTATTAATATTTTAAATATTTTTTTAAAATATTTTAAAATGTTAAAATTAATGATAATTAATGTATTATAATGATATAATATATAAATAATATAGAAAAATTCAGAAAAAATCTAATTTTATTTTACAATCCGATATTAAAAAAAGATTTAATTAAATTACAGGATAAGACAATCGTATTTTGATATAAAATTTTCTTTTTCTTTTTACATTTATTTGATATTATTTTTTTATTCATTATTTATTTTTTCAAAATTACAAATGTTAACCTTTATTAAGACCATTTTATTTTTATAAAAATTTTAAAATAGTAGTAATAGGGTAAAAAAACTTTTGTCCTGAGTTTTAAATACATGATAAATTTTAAATTTTTTGCATCTAATTAAATTTTTATGATTTATTAATTACTCAATCATATTATGCTTTATTGAATACTCAATACAATTATAATTTTATAATTTTAAATTTATAAATTTATAAAATTAAAAAAATCATAAAATTTTTAATTTTTAATTTTTAAAATTACAAAATTAGAAATTAGAAATTAAAAAACTAAAAAATTAATAAATTATAAAACATAAAATTATAAGAATACAAATTTAAAGAACTATGTAAGGTAACATGATAATAGAACAGTCATCTATGATGCACCAATATTTCAACTTGAATCATGTATCCGTATCTTACATGAATCGTGTCCGATACTTTATGATACTTTATCGGTACTTGTCGTATTCAATTTATAAAGTCGTAGTAAACTACAAGAAAATCTTTGAATAGTGATTAATTTTAGTGACAAAAAATAATTAGTTAATATATAGTGATCAAATTGACAACTAAAATAATTCCAAAAAATTATAATTGGTTTCTAAATTGATAATTAAAATAGTTTCAATTATGAATTTGTTTCTAAATTGGTCATTAACATTACCTATTAGGTTTTGGTTACCAAAATAATTAGTCTCTAAATTGATCTGTAATTAGAAAATTGGTCTCTAAAATATTTTTGGTTACTAAAATTGGTCATTATTTAAGAGTTTTCTAGTAATGATACTTCTATGATGACAATAATTTATATTTTTTAGGTTGACAACTTTAGTACATATAGTTTTAATTTTTGATTCACACAAAAACAATCATATATTTATTATCCTTTTAAGAATTATTGTATATTTTTTAATATTCATATACCACGTATCTATCACGTATCGTATTTTATTATGTTAAAAATAAACGTATCAACGTATCAGATACGTGTCGTATCTGATACACATATATCGTATTTGTGTATCATAGAGGGTCAAACATATGTGGCCTAGCTAACACAATCGTATTACTCATTTAATAATCACATCATATAATTAATAAAAATAAATTAAACAACAGGACTTTAATTAAAAATATACTTTTATTAATTACTCAATAAATAATAAAAATCATATTACCCATTTAATAATCACATCATATAATTAAAAAAAAATATTAAACAACAGGACTTCAATTCAAAAATATAATTTTATTGAGTAATCAATAAATTGCAAAAATGTATTAAGAACCCAATTAAAAGTTTTTAAATTTATCGTAACTTTAAATTTAATTAAGAAAAAAAAATTAATTTTAATTTAAAAAGGCATCGCACTATAGAAAATGTACACTCAGTACAGTGTTTGTTTTTGCAAAGGGACTAAACGTACAGACCAGAGTACACCACAAAACTGGTTAGAATACACTAATCACAAATCACATGGAATAGTTTGGTAATTCACCAAACATTAAGAATATCACGTTTTCCTATTTAATGTTTTCTGTACAACAAAATAAATTCTCGTATTTCTGATCAATCAAGATTAAGACAAATTTAAATAGCTATACTAGTAGAGGTAATATTTTAAAGACATGAGTACCACTGATATAACAAACTTAATACGACGTGTTTCTAGAGGATTTTGGTTTGATAAGATTTAATGTATTTACAAGTAAAACAAATCAATTTGATATATATATATATATATATATATATATATATATATATATATATATATATATATATATATATTTAATTGAATTGACAAATTAATATTTTTCGATCTAGAATAGAATGGGTTGATGTTTATGATTTCACTATTAATACGAATTTGATAAATAATTTACTTTTGTTATGGACTAAAGTCATAATTGTTTTGAAGTAGATGAAGGTTTGCAATGTATCTTGTACCGAAGTAAATTGACAGGGATAAAATAAGAACCGGTAAAGAAAATTTACGAAAGTGGTAATTTAGATGGCAGCATGTTGGATTTGTCATTTTTCTTTTGTTGGCGACATTCTCAAAGTGTTTAAATTCTAACCACAATTCGTCGTCCTTTACTTTACATTTGGTATGATTACTGATTTGGTATCTCAAACTTTTTCGTTAAGTTCAATTTGATATCCAAACTTTTGGTTTGTTCAATTTAGTATCCAATTTTCTAAAGAGATTCAATTTGGTCATCTTTGTTAAGTTAGAGTTAATGCTGTGTCCATACAGGACACGTGTCAAGCCATGGAATTTTTAATTTTTTTTTTAAATATTTTAAAAAAAATTCAAAAAATTTAAAAACTGTCACGTGTCAGTTTATCATCATGTCACGTGATAGCTTACAATTATGACACGTAACAATGATAATAGTTGTTTTCAATTTAGTACCCCAATTTAAATTTTTGGTTCAATTTAATATCCCAATTTTTTAAAATGATCCAATTTCGTCATCTCCAATTTGAGACCAAATTAGTAAATAAGCTTAATTATAACTTATATATAAATGTTACAAAAACTTTTTCTAATGTATACATCAAAACATTTCACCTAAATACTTAAATTATTTTATTTTTTACATTTTAACCTTTGTAATTTTTTACACATGAAATTTTTTACACTTGTAAAAAATAAAATAATTTGAATATTTAGGTGTAGTGATTTGATGTATAAATTCAAAACAATTATTTTAACATGTATATATAAGTTATAATTAAACTTAGTTACTAATTTGATCTCCTTTCATTCTCTTATACTCATCCTCTTATTGTTCTTAATATTAATTTTTACACAAGATAAAAGCCATACCATATCACAAAATATCATCAAGAATTAAATGTTAAAGGGACCAATTTAGATTCTCAGCTGGATTTTTCTGTGATGATAGGCATTGATTTTAATATTTTAAAATATATTAAAATAATTTATAAAATACTAACATAATGTAATTTTAATGTTTAGTAGAAAACAACACCAAAGAGAACAACATCAAAAATCTCTGAACTCGTTCTTCTTTTCTTCAATATCAAATAATATGAAGAAAAAAGTATATAATTGCTTAAATATCAAGACAGAGTATCAAATAACAATTGGACAAATGTTAAATAATCAAGTTTAAAAATATTTCAAATGTATTTTTACTTTCTTCCTTCAAACTTTAATAAGATCTAAATTAAACCATATAAAGAAAAAAAAAATTAAAAATAATAATAATTAGACGGGGTTTATCTACCCAAACACGACTCTATAAAATGGTTAAATAGGATTAGTATTGCCTACAAAACCATGACATTTTCATGAACCAAAAACATTTCATATACTGAAAGATATAGAATCTATGGGGTAGTTTTGGATGTTGACAGTTAATAACCAAGGTATGCAGGAAACTAAAAGAGTATGATATTATGCTTTGTTTATACTTCATACAGTTTTTCTGTTTTTGGATTAAACTTCCATTCACAACCCTTTTCTGTATCACATTCATTACCTCCCAACTCATGAACATAAACAAATCCATTCCTAAGTAGCAACAATTGGAGAAAAGAGAATCAGAAGTTGAAGAGTGTAAAATCACAACAAAATTCACTTGATTATTCAGTACGTGAGCAACCTCATACAAAATAATACATCCACCCAAAAGTCTTACCTATTTTTCATAAATGGGCGTACAACAGGTGTTGTTAGTCAGTAATTATTATGTTTACATCACTCTACATCAACATGCTCATTGTCTTTTGCAGCACCACCATTGATACCAGGGACTAGTTCAGATTCACAAGACCTAGAAGACAATCTTTGGTATTTGAAAGTTGGGAGAAGCTTATATTTTCCAAATGTCAGAAACTGACTCAGTTTCTCATAGCTCCATCTTTGTTGAATATAGACCACAATTGCAAGAATAATAGCAGTCACAGAAATTGCAATATCTCCAAATTTCGAGTAAAAATCCAAATTTGGATTGACAAATTCAGAGTCCTCAGAGAAGTAAGGATTTGAAACTGGAGCTCTGATGCAGTCATATATATGAGGAAGAAGTCTGACCACAGTGATTCCAATAAAATATAGTTTTCTGAGAGGTTTGCAATCGATATGCCAGAATAGATTCCCAATAATTTGAGGAAGCAAGAAAAAGTCTTCCACAAGACCTACATATTCTTCCAATTCTGTTGCCCATCGTGGCAATGGATGAGAATTTACTCCATCAACCAAATATGTCTTTGCTATAACATCCTTCTGACTGGTCTTTGTGCCATGAACTATTAAAACAATAACATACCCTATCACATGCATGAAAAAGGTACAAAGAAATACCCTTTTATCACTAGGGACTCGATGTGGCTCAAGAGGGGAACGTGTTTGCAATCTGATGCGAGACTTCCATACTTTCTGAAAAAGTCGCAGAGTTATCAGCAATGACACAATCAACAACAGTTTCACAGAGTAATCAATGACATGGAGCCACTCACTGCTCTCCAATTCACTAGATGACACATCATAAGATTCAGAAACCATTTTCTTAAAGAGTGCCTCTGCACCTGTGACCAAAGGAATGGTATACCCAAGAGCTTGAACACCTAGAACCACTAGAGATATATATGGAAGAGAATCCACACTATGCTGGATATAAAACAGTTGGCTTAAAATGCACCCAATTGCAAATGAAAGTGTCAAGAGTCGAAGAATCCCTTCAACACCTCTGCGTGAGAGAACATCTTCACGTTGCTTCCTGTATATGATTGGAAAAGTTTTGAGCTTTATAGGATCGAATCTAAGCGAATCATCATCATTCCTTTGACTTTCTATTGATATTGTAGCTCTGGGATCGACTAGCCACCGAGTTGTGGTAGGAGGATAAGCCACAACCACCTCAATCAAACAGTCCATTCCAGCCTCAAGATCATAACTCTGATATAAGACCTTCCATGATGCTCTCACATCTCTGCAACCAATTAGATACATTTTTCCAACATGAGGATCATAAAGACCCTCCAGAAAAAGCACAGAGAAGTTACTGTAACCTTTTCCAGCAAGACTGAGTTGTGCAGATACATTTATAAGAAGTTGTTTTTCTGTATATTCAGCAGCCGTGGCATGATATGGTGTTTCTTGTTCAGATATTGAACCATTTTTATCATACCAATAGCGTCCAAACAAGGGACCAACGGAGAGAATCTCCAGTTGAATGTCAACTCTTGGGGCCAAGACATTGGGCAAAGGGTCAGGAAATCCAGAGACATGATAAGTGAGATCTTCTGCAAGAAGAGACAGGCTGTCTTCGAATGCCTCATTGTCCTCAAGTTTGGGGAATGTTAGCAATGATTTCTTAATGACAGTCGTGAAACTGAAGGGCTCGTTTTTTTCTAGGACAGCACCGGCCGAAGTAGTTTTGGAGTAACTGTAATTTGGGTTAGTGAGCTTGAAATAGTTCCAGAGTTCTGAAGGTAGCACAAGTTGCTCAAACGATAGAGGAAAGAAGGCATTACTGTTACTAATGGGAGACAAAGTTCCCAAAATAATACTATGTTGCTTTAAGGAAAAAGTGGTGGGAATATACATACAGATTAGAGTATTACAGCTACTCCCTTTGGCATCAACAGCTCCTAGGCAACCAACCATGCAAAGCTGTCCACTAGAAGACTTCCAAATCCCTTCGGCAGCAAGAGATGTGTTGCTAGGTCCAGATCTTTTTGCTGCAGTATACTCATTCTCTGATGGAGAAACGGCTCTGAAAACAGTTGATACCCTAGTAGAACCAGTATTACTCTTACTAGCTTCTTGACTACAGATAACATCCTGCATATAAAGTTTAACTCCTTGAAAGCCTCCATCCGTTGATTTGATTTCCTTATCTGATAAAAAAGGACCTAATTTACTGCAGAAATCATCTGTGCCATTACATCTCCAGTTTGGCACCACAGACAAAGGTTTTTCTCTAGTAATTTCTTCAAGGATTTCACAAAACCTTGCCCCTTTGTAGACAGCAATGCCATCATCCTTCAGATTATCTTTAGCTGGGTACGGATTGCATGCTTTGGATACAATCTGTTGTGAGCCAAATGTGTACTTTGCTGACTTGCCCAACTGTGATGACATGTGAACAACATCAAAGTACTTAGAATTGGAATCCCGGTTCAAGCTTTTTAGCTCTCCACTGATTATCCTGTTTGTTAATGTGAATGTCAATGGATACCGAAGAACAAGCAGAATTTGATCATCTTCTGACAAAGGTATATCACCCGGATTCTTCATCCATGACCACGGGTTGGCAGGATCAGCCTCTCGAGTAGGAAGCATAGTGCTCCCTAACAAACACAATACCCTTTCCCCACCATTTTTCCTTGATTCAGTGTAAATCCCTTGAAAGGAGATTGAAAGCTGAGAATGGCTGGGCCATAAACGAAACTCAGGATTCCCATCAAATGCATTGTCCACAAAATTGCCATCTCTAGTAATGCCAATCACCATGAAACCATTGATGGGAATTGACTTCTTCAAGCGGTGGTCAAGATCAACATCCGAAACCCAGAAAGAGACCAAGTTCATTGAAGCACGATCTTCAGACAAGGTTCCAGGAGATTTGCTAGCATCAAATGGCATTATGGGAAACTTACCCTCATCCTGCCTCCAATCCCCATTCACAAAAGAAAACTCTCCTTTCATACCAGTAACACTGTATTCATATCTCAATTCAGATGAAGCAGACAACACAGAGGCACACTGTTTCTGAACTTCACTCGTGCGATCATATTTATAGGTCACGTGGGAGTTCCTATCAAAACTATACATTTCCTCAGGGAAACGTGAATTTGCCAGAACATGGACCACCAACAGGTCACAAACACACCAAAGGATAACAATGGCTAAAAATAGAAACTTCATGATTCCTGGTGACAAAAGTTTTCACTTTTCCTGCTAAACCCCGAAAACTAAAGGACCCAAATGGTTTTCTTGCCAAGATTTAATGAAAAATCGAACTCCATTACATCCACGACACGAGTACCACTACGCGTGAAAATGCAGGCAGTACACAAAAATCAACCACAGATCACAGTCTCGGAGAAGATCTAAGGAGAATAAACAAAAACATAACAAGTCAAGACAGTCCCATCATCAAGTCGAAAACAAGTGAGAGAACAAACCTGAATCAGACACGGATCAACAATGGACAGTGTAAAAATTGTTCGATTTGGAGTAAGAAATAGGAAGACAGAAGAGGAAGCAACAGTGGACTTTAAACGTAAGATGGAAGACTTTAATTGAATTGAATTGAAGTTTAAGTTTTTGGGTCTGCTTGGTTTCCTCTTTCAGATCCAAACTATTTTTTTCTTTTTTCTTTTTTCATTTTGGAAAAATCCAAAGACAATATTCCTTTTTTTTTTTAATTTTCGATTTCTTAGTTTGGTGGCGCGTCTTTGTCATTTATCAACCTCATAATTTTGGAGAAGAAATAAAAAAAGGCCATTTTTTTTTTAAATTTCAATTTCTTAGGCAATGTAGAAGTTAATATATCTTAACTTATTCTTATCGTTATTGGGCTACTTCGGGCATGATAATTTTTTTTAGTAGGGTAGCTACATAAGTTTTCCCAACTTGAAAAATTAATATTTTTTTACAGATAAATTTAGTTATTAAATGAAGGAGTTTATATGTTATTTTTAATTTAAGATCAGGTTGTACTTGATGCTTATTAATTTTCTAGTCATGATCTCGATCCTAACAAGCTTATAAGTCACTTTTAGTTTAAGATTTGACTCTATTTGGTACTTTGACGTATTTGGCACAAAATTGGCTTAATATTTTTAATATATTTCATCAATTTTGTCAAGCACAATGTTGTTGGCTTACTATGTAGCATACCTATTAACCGTTTGTCGAGTTCAGATCTATGTTTCAATTTACTATCTGTAGCCCAAATTTCTTTCAAAGAATAAACCTCTCCTTAACGATAGGGGTGGGCATGGATTGGATATTTAATGATCCAATCCACATCCATTTTAGATCCAAATAATTGGATTAGATTTTTGACCCAAATCCATTTTTTTAGCAAAAGTAGTTTGAATTTTTTTTAAATCCAGATCCAAATATTTGGATCAAGATTTAAATCCAATCCAAATATTTGGATCAAGTTTAAAATCCAGAATCCATTTTTAATAAAAGAAATTTAAATTGAATTTCTTAAAACTTTTGTCATTAAGGCCCGAATGACTCGGATAGGATCGACGACCCGGACGGACCCGACGACCCGGACGACCCAAATGGGCCTGACGACCCGAACGACCCAGACGGGTCCGATGACCCGAACGGGCTCGACAACCCAAACGGGACGGACAACCCGAACGGACCCGAAAACACAAACAGGCTCGACGACGCGAACGGGCCGGACGACCCGAATCGGCCCAACGACCCGAATGGGCCAGACGACCTGGACAGACCGGTCCAAATAGTCGGGCCCAATCAGGTAGTCGGGCACGTTCGAATCGTGGGGCCTGTCTGGGTCGTCAGGTACGTCAAGGTCATCGGGCCCGTCTGAGTCGTCAGGTCCATCTGGGTCGCCCGTCCAGGTCGTAGGGCTCGTTCGTGTCATCGTGCCATCCGGGTCGTAAGGCTCGTGTAGGTCGTAGGCTCGTCCGAGTCGTCCAAGTCGTCAGGTCCGTCCGGATCGTCGGGACCATTTGGGTCGTCCGGCCAGTTTGTGTCGTCGTGCCCATCCGGGTCGTAAGGCCCGTGTAGGTCGTCAGACCCGTCCGGGTCGTCGGGCCCGTATGGGTTGTCGGGCCCGTCCACGTCGTCAGGCCCGTCCGGGTCGTCGGGCCCGTTTGGGTCGCCAGGTCGTCCGGCCCATCTAGGTCGTCGGGCCCATCCGGGTCTTCGGACCCATCCGGGTCTTTGGGCCTGTTCGGGTTGTCATGCATGTTCGGGTTTTTGGGCCTGCCCGACTCATTTGGGTCTTTGGGCTGCCTGACTTGTTTTCGTCATTGGTTCTGCCTGGTCCGTTCGGGTTTTCGGGTCCGCGTGACCCTTTCGGATCTTCGGGTCTGCCTGACCTGTTCGAGTCTTCAGGCCCGCCTTACCCCGTTCGATTCTTCGAGCCCGCTTGACTCGTTCGGGTCATCAGGCTCGCCTGACCCGTTCGGGTCTTCGGGCCTGCTTGACCCGTTCAGTTCTTCGAGCCCGCTTGACCCATTCGGGTCATCGAGCCCGCTTGGCCCGTTCGAGTCTTTGAGCCCGCTTGGCCCATTCGGATCTTCGAACCTGCCTAGCCCGTTCGGGTCTTCGGGCCCGTTTGGCCCGTTTGGGTCTTTGGGCCCACCTGGCTCATCAGGTCATTGGGCTTGATCGACTCGTTCGATTTGTCGGGCCCGCCTATCTCATTCATATCTTTAGGCATGCCCAACCTCTTATAGTTGTCGGGCCTGTCCAATCCGTATAGGTCGTCGAGCAAGGCCCATCCAAGTTTGAATTTAGCATAGTTCATCTCAACCTTTAATCTAACCCAATTAAAAATTTAAATTGAAAATTTGGATTGGATTTTTTGGATTATCCATATTTAAAAATCTTGATTTATAAAATGGATATCCAATCCATAAGATATATAAAATGTAAATTAGATTGGAATCCATATCCA
>Ga0214542_1009747_pt1:5000-14619 | contig 14619 bp, 9 predicted proteins | sample CNSS1metaG_FD_160096 | JGI IMG/M metagenome (GOLD analysis project Ga0214542, IMG submission 160096) | Root nodule microbial communities from cowpea collected in UCLA plant growth center, Los Angeles, California, USA - CNSS1 | ecosystem: Host-associated > Plants > Roots > Nodule...
TATGAAATTGAAATGTAAGGTATTTTAACTTTTTTATACAAACAAATTATTTAGAAAATAAAAGGGAATTTAATTGCAAACAATTCAAATACAAAACATATGCATTTTAATTTCTCGGTATTATTGAAATGTTTCATCCAAACACAAGGTTAGCATTCCTTTATCTATGATAAATTCAATTTAATCATGAATTTTATATTTAATGGAACATTTGCCAAACAAAAATAATATTTCAACAAAAAAATTTGACAAGTTTTTTACAATGTTGATGAAAAGTTACACGTGCGGCAGAATTAATGGAAATTGAAAATAAAATCTTACTTAGAGAGAGAAAGTGAAGAAGAGAGAAAGGGAAAGCGAGGGTACGAAGTGAGAAAAAGAGTATTCAAAGAGAGAGAGGAAGCAAGTAGTGTGGTCGCCGGAGGTTTGTGGTTCGGAGAGTGTCTCGCCGGCAAGCATTTCGCCGTCTTCAGTGGAGGATACTTACAGTATTCGCATAAACTATCCCTATCATCCAGACCGTGACATTTGGAGTTGGTAGTGGGTTTGCGAACTTTGGGGCCACCTTCCATCATCGGCGGCAAGCATTTCGTGGTATTTCGCGTTGCATTGTAAGTTTCTTTTGCTCCCATTTGATATTTCCGTACTATGTTGGATGATGATGAAGTTAATTTCATTTTTGTCAAGTTTTGAGTTATTGTGCGAAAAACTTGGTTTTGTACATGTTCATTTTTTATGGAGTTGGGGAAAACTTATTTGGTGGTGTTTTCGTGAATGTTTAGTGAATTTTTGACAAGCGATTTTTTCCGCTCCGTGTTGTGTGTTATAAAGGTGTGGGTGCTTGAAAATTTTGAAGAAAGCACATGTTTTCTAATTCCATATGTGTGTCTTGGTGTGTTGTTGTCTGTATTTTAAAATTGTAGGCAGTTACTTCATTTGTATTTAATTTCTAGGGTTTCAGTAGAGGGAGGTTTTGAATGTGAGGTGGTTCAACAATATCCTGTATTTCGTGTTGTGTAAGAAATCTACTTTGGTTTGTGCCTAGACCCCCAAAATCTTGATTTGGTGACTTTAGACCTCTCATTCATCTCTATTGTGTGGGTAAGCTCTGAAATATTGTCAACCATAGTCCTACAGTCCTATTAGAAGTAAAATGTTTCAAATTATAAGAAAAAATTATGATCACGATTATGTCTCCTATGTCTATTGATCATTAAGTGGTCGGACATCGTTTGTAAACCTTTGTAAGGCTTTGCGTGAATAGACAACTTTTATCCCAATGTGTCAGATGAAAATAACGTCCGTATATTTATAGTTGTGTGCCTGTGGGATTATACTCATAATAGTTTTGTATTAAATAACCATCATTGTTGCTCCTTGTGAAAAAATAAGAGAAAAATATTATCTCTAACCTTTGAATATCATATTCTGTTCAGGTAGGAAGAGGGATAGTGAAAGATCCTATTGTCCATCAAGAGGTACTGACAAGAGTAGTAGGTCATCATAAAGTTATGGTTGGTGAATGTGGATTCAATGAGAAGGTATCGACATGTTGTAATTTGTAGATTGGGTTGTGATTATTTTGTTGTATAAATTAAAATGAAGTATTAATTTTTGCAAATATTTTGATTGTTAGGCTCGATTGCGTACTTTTTCTTACACAAAGTGGATTGCCCAAATGAATGGGTTAATCATGGATAGCCATCGTGAAAGGATTCAGGATACACCATTCAAATGGTGTTTGCACATGCAACAACCATTATAGATATGTAAACCCCTTTTTGGCTTGAGTTATTGAAGCGTTGGCTACCTGCTCAGGAATCATTTCGTGTCATGCAACGGTCAATCCCGTTTACTTGTGCTGACATTTGCATGTCTTTAGGATTGGCGGTTGTTGGGTTAGATGTAGATTTTGATAAAACTATTTGTGGGGTAGTGGGTGGACTTCTGGAAGACAGAATAGTAACTGTTGAAACTGTTATTGAAATCATTCAGAGTTTGGTAGATAGTGATTCTGATCAAGTTGATAACGTTTGTCGTTTGTACATATTTGTTTGTTTTGTTGTGCTTTACTTTCCTAGGAATTCAAAAACTATTAGTAATATACCTTGTAGTGTTTTAGATGATATAGATGGGCTGTCAAATTACAATAGGGGTAAGGCAGTTCATAGTTATTTAGTTAAAAGTTTAATTTGCGGATTTTTGGCACTCGAGCAGAGAGAGCTTTGCCTAAGTGGTTCAGCACCAGTTTTGCAGATACACTATACTTCATTTAATAATTATTTTTCATTTGTACAATGTTTAAAATGTAATAATGCAGCATGTTGTTTTGTGTAGATTTGGGCTGTAGAAAGACTTTCATTGTGTGGGCCAAATTTGCAGTTAATTTTTCCGAGAATATTGGCCTGACCAGATGTTCACTTCAAGTCAAGATGCATTGAGAAGTTGTTCCAAGAGAGCGAAGTATTTTTTTTCTTTATAACCATTTACTGTTGATAACAATGTTTTGTCTTCTGTAAAGGTCATTTATATACGGTATTTGGATCATTGCTCTTTCATTCAATGACTTACAAAGTCTTCTCCATCCCCCAATCTCCATAACTAAAGTGGGTGCTTAGTCGAACAAGACAGAACCCAAAAAACATAAATAAAAAAAAAGTGGAGTGTAAAGCATACCTATGTGGGGAGTTACGTTTAGGTTTTTGTCTGTACAGTGCAGACTTCAGTAAAGGTCATATATATATATGGTATTTGGATCATTGGTCTTTCATTCAATGACTAACAAATTCTTCTCCATAACCCAATCTCCATCAACTACAGTGGGTGCTTTGTCAAACAAGACAGAACCCAGAAAACGCAAATAAAAAAAAGTGGGGAGTAAGGCATAACTATGTGGGGAGTTACATGCAAGGTTTAGTCTGTACAGTGTAGACTTCAGTAAAGGTCATTTACATATGGTATTTGGATCATTCATTGATTGATGAAGTAATTTACAAAGTCCTTATCCATCATTCATGCATTGCCTTACATTCACACAAATGAAAATTTACTACTTCAATATTTCCCAATATCCTTTTTGTTTTAACAAATGTCCCAAGATAATATTAAATGGGTAGTTCCAATTGTTTTAGTAGGGACTTTTGCTCAATATTGTTGTTGTTCAATCCAGATCTTACATTAATGATTAACTTCAACAAAAGGCAACAAACTAAACATAACAATGTAAACTAATATTTCCCATAAATAAAATAACATGCATTAAGGATACATCAGACTTAATACAAAAAGAAAGTACACAGCACACTTGGTATTGCAATAATAACATCCACATAGAAGTCATCACTTAATACAACAAAAAAAACGTAAATTCATTACTACATTTATGCAATTCAAAATCCCCAACATCTCATCCCAATGTTGGTCATTTCAATTTCAAATTCTTCTTATTTCCATAAACAGAGAAAGGTGTTCTTGTCACACCACTCTTGAACCGCCTTCGAGGTTGGGCCTTCATACGGTCATACATGTTGCTATGTTGTCCACTATCATCATTTACAACAACATCTTCATCCTGATCCGGCTTAGCGGGAGGGTCATAAAACATTTCGTCATCACCATCATCTTCATCATCTTCAGCACAAGCATGATTTGGGTGGTCTTCATTTCCAACCTCACCCGTACATTTTGCAACCATTTCTTCTAATTCAAAAATTGAATGTTCGATATCAGCTATCTCACCTTCTTCATACTGGAGAAGATGAAGAACCTCTTCCTTGTCCTTCAAATCTTGTTTTCTATAGCCAATGCCAAATTCTTTAAATGCTTCTTTTACAACATCATGATGAAGTTCTTCATCTGACACTAACACATCAACAACACATTGTACAAAACAACATATAATTGTAAACAAAATCCCACTATGTAGCTTCAAACTAAAACGAACAAGATATTTTTAAGCATGACCTCACCATATTCTTATCAAATGCACTCCTTATGACTTTGTCACCAACTCTGACATTCATCCTACATGTCAACTTTGAGTTGCAAACAAGTAAATGATCAAATGACCATAACTGCAAAAAAATAAAATAAATTACAACGGCAACTTCAACACAATCAACATCATTACTTAAACACAATAAAAAACAATAATGTATTTACCTGAAGCAAATAAACACATCCAACAACATCAAAATGCTTTGCACTTGACTCATTATTCAATCCCAATGAAGCAATGCACAAGCTACTAACCAAGTACTCGTACACTAGTGTACTCCAATTATATTTGGCAATGTTGTCCATATCATCAACTATCTTAAAAATGATTGGGAAAACACTACCCTTCTTATTAGGCAACAAGAATTCTGATATCCCTAACAAAATGTAAATCCTGCAAAAGACTTCTACACCACCAACATCATCATCATATTTCAAAAGATAATCATATATCAACTTAACAGTAACTGTTTCACCCTCAAAAATATTCAAACTGTCACTATCCAAAACTGTCTCATTTAAATCAATTCTTTCACCCAAAACCCTCAAACCTAACCCTAAACAAACATCTAATAGATTAAATTCAACGACTTGGCCACCAATATCAAAACTGCCCCTTCTCTCAACCCATTTGTAACATAAAAGACTCAGAAGTTTCCTACTGATCTTCATCGAATCACTTAACATGGTCAACCACCAAAAAGGAGTGCCTTCAATATACTTCCTCTGTTGCACACTTAATCTATTGTTTATAGCACCGATAAACTTCGTTTTGCAGAAATGACGAAATAAAATCTGAAAAACATAACAAACAACTAAATGTCATTCATTATAATTGAAGAAATATCACTACATGACTCGACATTAACAAACCTTCTTCTCCTCCGAGCAATCAACATATCCATCACGTTTGTGGTCCATCTTATAATCCTACAACACCATACATATCACACATACCACACGGATCACAAAATATGACATGTAAAGGCAACAATAAATTTATCCAACATCAATACCCTTTACACAAAGCAGACAATCAAACACAAACATAAAATGCTCATTCACCAACCATATCTCTCAAACAACAAAAATCACCAACAACCACATTGACAGCCAACGAAATCAAATTTACAAACACACGCAAACAAAATGAAACTCCCCCAATTCAGTCAAACTTTCAAAACTAAATTAAATAATTCTCTACACATAAATCGAACGAAATACATTACCTTTGGGTTAAATAAATGAAATGGGCTACGACAAAGGTTCAATTGTACAGTCGGGAAGACGAAATCGTTGTCGTCGACGACTTCCTCTACGCCCTGTCTCTAGTAACCCACCCAAACGACTGCAATGACTCCAATTTTCCACCACAAATCTGCAGTGCTTCACTTCTCTCACTCTCTCGTCGTCTATATCTACCTCTTTGGTACTCCGGCGACATGGTGCTGGAACTAACTTTTCTCTCTCATTCTTGTTCTCTCTTTCTCTATCCAAAGCAGTTGTTATGTGTCTCTCCCTTTCGCTTTCCCGTTTCTCCCTTTCTTGCTTTCTCGCTTTCTCCCTCTTTCTCTGTCTCTCTTTCTCACTTTCCTGTTTCTCCCTTTTCTCGCTTTCTCCCGTCCTCTCTCTTATTAAAATTTCACTTTCACTTTCAATTCAGCCGCACGTGTGAACTTATAATTTTATAATAAAAATTTAAAAAATACATGTCACGTCAACATTGTCAACAACTTATCAAATTTTTTTTTGTTGAAATATCATTTTCGTTTGCCAAATACAACGTTGCACATAAATACCAAGAAATTTATATTTTGTCTTGTTCTTTCATTCGGTCAATGTCATGTTTTCTACAATTCTACAATTTTAGTCTTTGTATATCTTTTTTATTATCTTGATCTTAGAAAATGATTGTTTTACAGCTATGGAGTAACTTGACAATTCACTTTCATAGGTATAATAATCATTAAAAGAATAAATTTTTATATTTGTAAAAAAAACAAGTAAAATAATAAATGTAAATACAGTGGAAAAAGTTTATGAATGTGAAAATAATAGTGTGGTTCGATCGAATGTGTCTCACTTTTTGCTCTTTCACGATCAAAATCCACTCGCGCCACCTTTCAAACTCAGTTCCATCCATTACATACAAAATCTACTATTCTCTGTTTTTTTCTTTTCATTCTGCCTTCAGTCCCAACAACTTGCGGATAATGCTTTCCTATATCATTCTACATCATAAGATGTGATCATCAAATAACCAACAAAGCAATGATGTGTTTAAAACTGATGAAGGGCACATACATTTCTCTTCTCAAAAGCTGCAAATCCCTGTCCCAGTTGAAGCAAATTCAGGCCCACATATTCAGTGTTGGCCTTCAACAAGATAGAGACACCCTTAACAAGCTCATGGCCTTTTCCATGGACTCATCACTAGGGGATTTCAACTATGCAAACAGAATCTTCAAATACATTCATACCCCCTCTTTGTTTATCTATAACCTCATGATCAAGGCCTTTGTGAAAAGGGGTAGTTTTAGGAGTGCCATCTCTCTGTTTCGGCAACTTAGGGAACATGGTGTGTGGCCTGATAACTACACCTACCCTTATGTCTTGAAGGGTATTGGTTGTATTGGGGAGGTTGGGGAAGGAAAAAAGGTTCATGCTTTTGTGGTTAAGACTGGCCTTGCGTTTGACGCTTACGTGGGTAACTCGTTGATGGACATGTATGCAGAGTTGCGCCTGGTCGAGGGCTTCACACAGGTGTTTGAGGAAATGCCTGAGAGGGATACGGTTTCTTGGAACATCATGATTTCGGGTTATGTCAGGTGCAAGAGGTTCCAGGAGGCTGTGGATGTTTACCGTCGAATGCGAAAGGAGAGCAATGAAAAGCCTAATGAAGCCACGGTTGTGAGCAGTCTGTCCGCGTGTACGTCATTGAGAAATTTGGAGCTTGGTAAGGAAATTCACGATTACATTGTGAATGAACTGGATTTAACTACCATAATGGGGAATGCTTTGTTGGACATGTATTGTAAGTGTGGGCATGTGAGCGTTGCCCAGAAGATTTTCGATACAATGCCTGTTAAGAATGTGAATTGTTGGACCAGCATGGTAACCGGGTATGTGACATGTGGTTTGTTGGATGAAGCTAGAGATTATTTTGAGAGGAGTCCAAGTAGGGACATTGTTCTTTGGACAGCTATGATTAATGGGTATGTGCAGTTTAATCGTTTTGAAGAGGCAATTGCGTTATTTGGGGAGATGCAGATGAGAGGTGTGAGACCTGATAACTTCATTGTGGTTACTCTTCTTACGGGTTGTGCTCAATCAGGAGCTCTAGAACAAGGCAAGTGGATTCATAATTACATAGATGAAAACAGAATCCTAGTGGATGCTGTGGTTGGGACTGCCCTTATTGAAATGTATGCTAAATGCGGTTGCATAGATATAGCATTGGAGATTTTTCATGGATTGAAGGAAAAGGACACTGCCTCATGGACTGCAATTATATGTGGACTGGCCATGAATGGTAAAACAAGTAGAGCACTTGAGTTATTTGAAGCAATGCAAGTGCGTGGGTTTAAACCTGATGATGTTACCTTCATTGCTGTGTTAAGTGCTTGTACTCATGCAGGATTGGTTGAAGAAGGAAGAAAGTTATTTCATTCCATGACAAGTGTGTATGACATTGAGCCAAATTTAGAGCACTATGGGTGTTTCATTGACCTTCTTGGTCGAGCCGGACTGTTACAAGAGGCAGAGGAGTTGGTAAGGAAGTTACCAAATGAAAACGATGAAATAATAGTTCCAGTATATGGAGCTTTGCTTAGTGCCTGCAGAACTTACAATAATATTGATATGGGTGAAAGGCTTGCTACAGCACTGGCGAAAGTTAAATCAAGTGATTCAAGTCTTCATACACTTCTTGCTAGCATTTATGCCTCTGCTGATAGATGGGAAGATGTGAGAAAGGTGAGAAGTAAGATGAAAGATATGGGAATCAAAAAGGTACCAGGATATTCTTCTTGCTTGGAGTAAGACTGTGTCCTAATGTTAGCTTGTATACTCAGCAATACCATTGTAACACAGCTCTGTCTTCTTTCTATGGTTCAGAATTACAGATTATTTCAATAGCTTTAAGTATCTTTTCTTCATCCTCTCTTCTCTAACTGGATGGCCTAATTCAGCCTAACCTAGTGGATCTAAATAAAAGGTGAAAGATCAAATGTAGTTGTAATTAAAATAATGCATTCCCTCTTTTCTGCATCTATGATTTTTTGCTGCAATGACAGAATGTTAGAAATTATTGAATCAAAGGAGGGCATGACAAAGAAAAATAAGCTACATGATTCTGTTTTGTTGAAATTGCTGGTTAAAAGTAGTATTTAAATCAAGCAATTATTTCACTACTTCAACTTTACAAGTTTTCACATCTAATAGTCATTCATTCATTTATTCACAGTAGATAAACGGAATAGTCAACTACATTGTGTTATTCTTGTTATGAATAATGATAATGACTCAGAATAATTTCAAACTTTATTTAAATTAATGTTTAAAGCACTGGTCTTTTTAATTATAAACCTAAACACAAATATCAATCAAAACCAATCAAAAAACTTTATATTTAAATAAAAACAAAACAATATAATCTTGTACGATCTGCAGCCTATGTTGGCATTGTTATTTTGTTCTTTCTCCAATGCATCACCTTGAGAATGGTACACAAACTTTGAAGATTATCCACTTTTATCTCTTGAAAATTTGTTCTCTATGCACTCTCGCATTTGTCGCTGTTAAATTCTTTACCTTCCTTATTTTCCTACAATACTTTCATGAGAACCTCTTCCACTAAATATAGAATGTTGGACAAAACTATCACTGCATAAACTAATTAACCACACTGCCCACAAATGTCATTTCTTTCTTTCTTTATTTGTTTCAGTTTTTTTTTCTTTTAATTTTGAATTTTGATATTATTATATCGCATTTTTAGTTTTTGAATTATTTTTCTAAAATTGTTGATCTATTTAGCTTAAGTAATATCCTTCTCCAAAATTAATCATGGATTAAATTTTTGTTACTTACATATAAAAGAGATGAATTGTACAAAAATGATAGATTGAAAAAAGAATACAGTTAAATTATCTTATACAAGGACTAAAACAATATATTTTTCACTGAAAGATTAATGTACTTCACTAATTAACTATTGAAATTAAGAAACCACTTTATGAAGGATAATTTAAAAAATTATTAATATGGGATGCAGTTAACATAGACTTTATAGTAAGAATTAGGTTACACTTCTAATTTAGATCTTGAGATAGGGACTAACAATAATAATATTATAATAATGTAAGAATGACAAAAATAAAATATTACATTAAATTAAGGAAATTAAAATTAATTTTAAGAAAATTATTTAAATGAAAAGTAATTATTTTATATCATTATAAACTAAAATCATATCACATTATTAAATATTTTTACTAAAAAATTTCAAAACAATTACTAATTCATTAAATATTCTTCATTCTCAGAACCAATATTAGATGGCCCACAACCAATACATTAAAGCAAATTAGGATATATATATATATATATATATATATATATA
>Ga0214542_1009749_pt1 | contig 14618 bp, 5 predicted proteins | sample CNSS1metaG_FD_160096 | JGI IMG/M metagenome (GOLD analysis project Ga0214542, IMG submission 160096) | Root nodule microbial communities from cowpea collected in UCLA plant growth center, Los Angeles, California, USA - CNSS1 | ecosystem: Host-associated > Plants > Roots > Nodule | place: USA...
ACCATATGTATATATAATTTTTGTGTGAAGAAAGAAAAAGTGAGAGGCAGAAACTTGCAGAACTATTATTACTAGTGTTATTATTAGTAAATATTAAGACCAAAATGGTTAACTAGTTGTACTGGTATATGGAAACTTAAACATTATTACAAATATGGAATTACTTTGGAATATATAATAAAATAGAAGGATAAAACATAATGATTAAACTATAATACATAGTATATAAGGATAAGAAATTCTTACATTAACTTTACTTGCAAAAACTGAATTAGTTGGTGAATTTGCAATGAACCTTGCCTACTGTCAATTAGCTGTGCAGCACAAAAAGTTAGGAATATTATATCACTACAAAAAAAATTGATTTTTTCTATGGACAAAATCTGTATGTAATGAACAAAATCCGTATGTAATTAGATATTATCTACGGATTACATACGAAAATAGACTATACTAAAACCTGAAAATTTAAATGAAATTAAAAATAAATTAATCACAATCCAAATGTCTTACAAAATATTACGTGCATGTAATTTTCGCTTCCGATGACTAACCTAAATGAAAACAAGTAGTCTATGTTACCCATTTATATGCAAATTAAATTGTCAATCAAGTAAGTAGAAACACTAACATATATGTATATTTGAAAGGTTAAGATCCAAGCATAAATCAACCATGGTTCTGTTAGGTTTGTCCTAAACTACTTCCAATTAAACTTCCTTTTAGGAACCCAACTTAATACACTATACCAGACAGTAAAAATAGTCCAAGAGTTAGGGACGCAATGTGCACTTTAAGAACATGGAACTTACAAGTTTTCATATGATCATATACATTTTGGAGGTTACGAAGACATTTCTTGTGCCATCTTTGCCAACTCCTGCAGTAGAGTTCATCAAAACATTAAGAAGTTAAATTACTCAAAGTTATAAAGACCTTTTTTATGCCAAATCCTGCAATAGAGTTCTTAATAATGTTGAATGAGTGAGAGAAAAATGGAAATGAATAATCACAAGTATTACTTGGTAACTTCTTTGGATGGGTGCAACAGATTATATTCTTCCCTTCAAGACTAGGAATGAGTTTATCAATTAACGGATGAAGCTTGTGAAAATCAGAACATAGCTTCCAAATGCTGAAGAATATCTTGATCAAAAGGATCAAACTTTACACCAGCTAGAAGTCTAGGTAAGTCAAGAATTCTAGTAGAAACACTAGGACATTTATATTTATTCTTGAAATAAAAGGCAAAACAGTAAGTATCAAATATTGTGCATATATATAATGCTGATTAGAAAACAATATAAAAGTGTATATGATTATAAAAATCTCCCTAAAAAACATCTAAAAAAACCTATTTTTCTGGTTACAGAGGAGCATTCAATTCTCACCAAGAAAAGTGATTAAGATTGAGTGAGGTCATTAAATTTTGAACAGAATGAGCATGTGAAAACTAATTCAGGGGTTGACCTTGCATGGCATTAAAATTTCATGATGACTTCATGACCTTTGGAATTAGGTAGCAAAAGGTGATCAATTGGAGCACTGAGTTTGGGAATTAAAATACCCCACACTATTTCAGACACTACTCCACAAATCCAAAATGGCTCAGTGTCACAATATTACACCCACAATATACATTTACTAAACTTATCTCCAACAGAACCCTTCATTTTTTTTATGCAGAAGCCACAAATTAACATTCACTCTTAAATTCACTATGTTTTGCATTCAAATATATATACAATAATTATTTGTAAAACATGAGATATATAAAACATGTTAAAAAATGAGACATTTTTTCCTTAAACTTTGAAGGTTAGTGTTAGAATTATTGGTGAAGTGTGAAAGGGTGAGAGAGTATTTAATGAAAACCCCATCTAAGATTGACCTTACACTACAGGACTGAGAAACCTCTTCCTCTATAATGTCCAATTACTAATATCTATTATTCAACCTTGAATCCTCACCCTGCATGCCCCATCCAAATTCAGACCTTTTACAACTAATGCCGATGCCTGCATATGCTTCTCTCTACCCACTTTTCATTTTCAATAATTCTCATTTTAGTTTCAAACTTACATGTTTTTCATTCCTATGCAAATTAAAATATATATATCCACAGGGCAATGACATTTTAAACTCACCAACACCACATGCTAGTACCCTTTCCCACACTTTCCTAAGAGGGAATCCATTCAATATACTTCCTTATGATAATTTTCATTTATCTCTTATCTTACATAGTCATAAAATTATTGGACTTTTTAGTATAGCCATCTCAATAGTCAGTACAACTTAATCACACATATTGTAGAACAAAATGAAGCAAAATGTACCCGGAAGTTTAGACTTAGAGCATTTTGTTATGGCAGAAAAATTTGACAGGTACTAAGAAACAAATGAAGTAAAACGTTTATAAGAACTAAGAAACAAGAAACTAAAACAAATTGAAAAAGAAAGTAACAAAATATTACCAAAAATTCCCAAGAGGCTCTTCCAGAAAAGTTCCCCTTTAAGTTCTGGTATTTCTAATGCTGGAAATTGTAAGATTTTGAAACAAACCATTAAAAGCCACAAAAGCCACAATCTTGAACTACCGAATGAAAGCAAAAACGATTCCAAAATATGGTGACAAATATTCACTGAAGTCTTGATATATTAGGTAACAAAACAATTCAAACTTGTGCACTTTTGAGACATGAATCCTATCCATTACCAACCTCAAGGAACATTCCTTGGCATATTCATAAGATACACTTCTGATTTCTTTAAAAATATTCTAAAATATGTGTAGTGCAGAAATATCACAAACAGAGGGAAACTTAATCGTGGTTTGAATTCTATAGTTGTAGAGGTATATGGTTTGGTGTAATGTTCACAATTTGCAACCTTAATTTCATCAATAAATTAAAACTTTGATGCATAAAGTGACATGTATGTATGCTAAGAATGAGACTCATCATTGGACAAGAAAAAGAAATGGCATTTTTTTCTCTTTTTACCTTCAATTTGCTGAAGGGAAAAATGGGTTAGCGCACTCATGCCAACATAGTGTTCCTTTCCTAGGTGTCAACTAAGGAATTTCTGCTTAAAGAACAGTAGCAGTCACATGGTGCCATGGTCAAATAAATTTTGGTTTCTACTTTTTGAGTAAAAATTCTATCATATAACTTCTTTTTAATTTATATATAATCTAAATTTGTTTGAAGCAGAAACTTATTATTTATTTTTCTCTTTAATATATTTATGAAAAGGTATATCTAAATGCACCCATATACCTTATATTGTTGTCAGTAACATAAATTTATTAACTTTGGTCAATCATATATAATTTATTTCATATATAGATATATATTTGATCTCTTTTTGCTTTAGAAATTATGATAAATGTGTCGTATCTAACTCAAAGTGTCTGAGTTGATTACCTCATTCTAAGTTTATGGAAAGAATATAAGTTTTTATTTTTATACAACATGTCCTATGAAAGGGATATATAACAGGCATTAAATATGGCTAGTTCTAAATTAAGGGTTAACTCTAAGAAAATATTTAATTGACACTTGTAGAAATATCTAAGTCTTCAAAAGGAAAAAATCTTGTTAGAGTGTTAAAGAAAAATCCTAATGCAATAGATTCCTAATGCACAGATTCAGTCTTATGCAGATTTTTTAGTCTCATGGATATGTAGAAGGCTAACTGATGTGGGTAGTAAAGCATTATACTCCCTAACATGCAGTGTCAGAGGACTACCATAATCAAGAAACTCTAAGGTTTGGTTCCAACGAGGGTTGAGAGTTTTGTGTATAACCTGCCACATAGTGCCACGGCAGAAAAAAATTAAGCCTTGCAAGAGTGAAACATCAAGAACATGCAATGCAACAGAAAAATGACATCTGGAGAGTGAAACATGTCGTAACAAATAAAGGGAAAGGTACAATAAAAAAACATCTGAATGAAAAGACCAGAGATTTCCCCTTTGGAGAGTATTCTAAAAAATTTGACATGGTATATGTTAGCACTTATTAGTAGTCTTTTACCACAAATAAAATCATCAATTAATGGCAGCCCAATGAAATTAAAAAAAGACAAGATAATTGTGACATAACCATCACCAGTATATTTTTAATTGTGACATTCCCATAGTTCACCCTCAACACTTGTCCCTCGAAGATCAGCAGCAATAAGGTCTTTTGCTTTAATCACAACAAGTTCTATCTAACCATTGGTTGAACCTTGTGTATATCAAAGGATTAGTACATGCTAGAGCTTGAAAAGAAAACACAGCAAGAGAAAACTCCACATTAAATGAAAACGAAAGCAAAAAATCAAAAAGAGGAACGAAATTAGGGTAAAATCAAAAGCAAAAAATCGAACGCAGTGGCAAATGAAATAAAAACGAAATCGAGATTGGAATGCTGGAAGACAAAATCGGGAGATCGAAAGACGAAATAAGGAGATGAAGTATGAAAATGAAATTGGAAGCAAGGGAGAGCGATTTCGTTACCTCAAGCGGTGGACAAGAATGTGCAGCGGTGGTGGAGGACGGTGAAGAGTAGAGAACGAAGCTTCTCCTCTGAGACACGACCAGAACAAAGGAAAGCATTGCACCTTGAGACGAGACACAACCACGACAAAGGAAAGCAAAGCAACACTGCACTTGAGACAATTGTGTTTCTAAAACATTGAAATTTACAAAAGAAAAAAATGAAAAAGTTAATTAAAATTTGAATTTTACGGGGTTCCTTAAAAAAACCCTGGTACTTAACTGGGGGTTTTAAAACCTCCGGTACATTGGATTTTTCTGGAGGTTATTATAACCCAACTAATTAACCCTTGTTAAAATTAAATATTTTTGTAGTGTATATTTTTTGATTTTAAGACACACTAACTTTAGTTACGATTTTGTATGTTGTAGCAATTAACGGAGTTTCTTTAAATCTTTGTTAACTTATGTGAATTAAAAATAAACTCCTATTTATTGTTGTGGGTTATTTAACTTCCATAATATATTATACATTTTAGAGTTTCGGGAAAATATTGCAACTTTCGAAACTTTCATAAATTATCATCAATTTCAAAAGGATTTCAAAGGTTCTCAATCTATTGTAATATTAAATGTTTTTACATATTTATTATTTAAACATTTATATACTTACGTAACTTTATTGTATTTATTTATTTATTTATATTTAGTGAAGTTCTTATAAATAAATAAATAAAACTTATTTATATATATAAAGGTTATTTTGCCCTAATTTTAAAGGAGTTGTTCCAAATCAGTTGGGTCTAGGGCTGACCCATAAGGAGTCAAAGACCTTAAATCAGCTAACATTCTCATTTCTGCTATTTTACAAAAAACAACCACCTTACTTCTCTCGATCTCTCCAACAGTGCTCTGTTATGGTTTAGCCCCAATCTTGGTCACGTAGCTCAATCTCATTTTCTTGCACTGTGTAAGTTATTCTTCAGCTCATACTTCTCCTCTCTAGACATACTTACGTATTCTAGTTAGGATTTACCGTAGTGAGCTTGCCCTAAATCTGTTTCTCTTTTCTTTTTCCAGCTTCTTAGTCCGTTCCTAGAGCTGCTTTGCTCACAACTTAGTGTCAAAGTATTTCGCTAACTATTTCCACGTAAGGGAAGCTAGAACTTATTTGTTTAATGCAAGTGTTGCTTGTCTTGCTATTGTTCCACGATTCTTAAGCTTGTGTGCCACTATGGATGCATGGGATGCCTGATTATATTATTTGGATATGTATGTATGGCTGTTGTAGGGAGAACAATGGCGAGATCCGATGTTTTTGCCCAAGCGAACCTGCCTCGCCTAGGTGAGACTTGCAAAAACAGGCCTAGACTCACACTCGAACTCTTGCTAAGGTGGAGAACTCTTGTTTTGAGCGAGGTACTATCTCGCTCAGGCGACCCTAAGCGAGAACGCGTGAGGGTTTGAGGCACGTCGTTGCAATTGTAGCTCAAGCGAGAAACCTCGCCTTTGGGCGAGGGGTGTCCTCGCTCAGGCGAGGAGGGCTCGCCTAAGCGAGAACTCATGAGTCTTGCAGGGTTCTCTGTTGGCAGTCTTGCCTAAGCGAGAACCTGTAGCTTGAGCGAAAGATCCCTTTCGCTTGAACGAGGGTCCTTAACTTCAGCGAGACTGGTGCGGGATTTTTCTCCATGACTGTTCTTTCCATGCTTTTGGTTGTTAATTGTATGCTTGGCTTGGATTACCCTATTTTAAGTATGAAGTATGTGAAAATGTATGAGATCTCTGATATAAGGGCTAGATTCATGAGTTTTGGTATGTTTTGGCATGAGACATGTGTGGGATGGTTTTGGCATTATTGTTTTGTGCTCACACTTGAGAGATGCTGCGTGCGGAGAGGTACGTAGCTACTAGATCACGTGTGTTGGACTATGGGCGGGTAGGTCTGTAAAGCAAGACTACGATCGGGGAGGTTCGTAGAGGCAAGATCACGAGCGGGTAGGTTCGTGTGACCATCATAAATCCTGAGTCCATGACTAACTATTTGTGTGAAGTTAAGGTTGAAAAGCCTTGGGATATTAAGGTCCTTACCAAGAACTAACTAGACTAAAGAAATTGGGTGTATTCTTAATTTTATTAAATTAACTGATTGTTATTTTGAGCTCACCCTTTCTGTTTGTGTTTGGTGATGATCGTGTGACTTGTCAAGCGGGAGTAGATGATATTCGAGGTGATGTTGTTGACACATAGCTACAGAGCGAGGGATAGCAGGGGGACTTTTTGATTAAGAGATTTTAATTATGTTTTCCATTATTTTATCGGATTTTGGAACTTGTAATAACATTATTGTTTAGTTTTATTTTAAATATTGGCGTGCTGAATAATGCTTTAAATTTTTTCATGTTTGGGAATAATAAAATTATGTCGTTTGATCTTCATTTCTTATTTATTTTACTTAATTAAGTAATTTCCAGTAGGTAGGGATGGGCAAAATTAACTGAATTGTACCAAATTATCAATTAACTGTACTAAATTAAACTAAATTTACTAAACTATTTTAAAGTGAAAATTAAACCAAACTATATTATAGATCAGTTTTAAAAAACTGAACTAATGCAAGTGGAGTTCAGTTAACTCATTATAACCTAAACTATTTTTTTCCAATTCAAAAGTGATGTCATCCTTTTTTTTCTTTCTCCAACCCATACATGCCTAATCAAGATAAGCATCAAGTTTTAAATTCCATCAACCATATTCCAATTTTTTGATTTTTTGGTAAACATTTTTCAATTCCATATTTAAAAAAATAACGGATGATTAGAGAAATATATCACTATATTTCATTCTTAATATTTTTCATTTTTTTATAAGTATTTCTCTCATTATTAGTAAACACCGGTAATTATAATTTTAGAAAATACAGACATAAAAAATAGCAAAAATATTAACATTATTTGTATAAAAAAAATATTAGTATTATTTTATTTTATTTATTATTTCATGGAATTTTTTATTATTATTTTCACAAAGAGATGTTGAAACCAAAGTTATATTTTTAATCAACAATTTGTATTGATTTGTTCAAAAACTAAAATAAGGAAAATAGTCGTATAAATGAAATGATTAAAAAATATGAAATTTTTTTAAGATAACATTTCAAGATAAAATGGAACTTTCAAGTGCTATCAATTTTGATGATTGAAGATGTGTTAATAAGTTGTATTTTATAATGTAACTTATATTTGAAGATGTATTAATTTTTATGTTTTCTTAGTTTTTTTTTTATTGGAAGATGTATTCTTGAGTAGACACAAAATTTTCCTATCTACTTAGTTTTATGTCTTTGTTTTTTTTTTTTTATTTTTTAAAAAACATTTATTTTATTTAAAAAATAAATTTTTCTATTTTTTTATTTTTTTTTTTTTTTTTTTTTTTTTTAGTTTGTAACAAACATATATTATGAATGAAGTGGGTAAGTACTACATTTTCTAGTTTTTTAATTGAATGCAATATTTAATAAAATAATTTAGTTAAGAAATTCAAAAACAGTTCACAACCAATTCAGTTAAAAAATAGTGTAGTTCAATTCAAAATTAGTGCAGTTTAATTTAAAAATAGTGTAATTCAATTTAAAAATAGTACAGTTTGATTAAAAAATAGTGCAATCCGGTTCAAAAATAGAGAAGTTTGGTTCAAAATTAGTACAATTTGATTCAAAATTAGTGCAATTTGGTTCAAAAATAGTATAGTTTGGTTAAAAAATAGTGCAGTTGATTCAAAATTTGTGCAATTCAGTTCAAAAAATAGTGTCATTCAATTCAAAATTAGTGTAATTCAGTTCAAGATTAGTGTAATTCGATTCAAAAACGGTGTAGTTAAGTTCAAAAGTAGTCAATTTAGTTCAAAAATAATATAGTTCAGTTAAAAAATAGTGTAGTTCAGTTTAAACGTAGTGCAGTTCATAAAACAATTCAGTTTATAACAGTTAAGTCCAGTTCATATTATAGTGCAATTCAGTTCAGTTTATTAGAAAACAAAACAGTTCAATTCAGTTCGTATGAACTGTTTTTCAGTTCAGTGCAGTTCAGGCGAACTATTTTTTTGTTCAGTGCAGTTTTTGATAGTGCAGTGCAGTTTTGGTATATTTTGCCCAGTCCTACCAGTAGGGATGTTACACATGTGCCACATGGCAAGCTCTTTAATGGAGAGTTTTCTTACAAAGGTAGTGGTCATGTCTCATTATCCTATTGGAGAAGCTTTTCATAAAGTAGTTTTCCACATGACAACACATGAGTGGTTTGCTTTGTGAGAGTGAGGATTGCCACATGTCAAACTCTCCTCCACCAAGATAGCATTTTTAAGATTTTGGTGCATGTTAGCATTTTAAGGTTTGGACCATTTTGGAGACACCTTACTCTATAAATAGAAGTGTCCCCCCTATGTATTTCTCACTTTGAGAATGATAATGTTATGCTGCCAAAAATATTTTTGAGCCATATTTCTTCTCTTAGTCACTTGCTAGAACATCCCAAGAGGTCCCTCTAGCACCCTTTTATCTAGAGTTGGCATAACCTCTCTTAGAGCTCTACAAACCACCTTCATCCCACCCTTAAATCACCCAAACCGAGAGCCATTTTCTCTCAACACCAAGCTTTCGCGAATCCACAATCCACCAAAGTCATCATTTCAAGCTTTGGCCCAACCTAGCTTGAGGAGGAGGCTATCACCACACGAGAAAGCAACCTCCACTACCTTTTTTGTTTTTCTCTCTACATTCACGTTTCATTCATTGTTCTTCACTAGTCTACTTCTTCCCTTCAATGTTATGTTCTTCATTACGTTGTAGCTTCATTTCCATAAAAGGCTAAACTCTGTAGTTGATTTCCGAAGTAGAATGCAATTAAGCTTTGAGGTTTTATTCAGTTATCATCTTCTTTTCTTCTTGCCTCTTCATCATTTAATTTGGCTTAATATATGACATGAATTTAGACATGCTTAATATTCAGTTTGTTTCTCTGCATTTAACTCAACCTTTGTTCATGCGTAATGGGTGGGGGTTGTTTAACAGTTGCTTAATTTCTTTGTGAGGTTAAATGATTCATGTGTTGCTTAATCATATGATGAAAATCGTTTTAATCTTCACTTAGTTGATTTGTTCGTGTTGAGTAAGAGTTAAGTGGAATAGAACATTATTTTTGTGTTTGGGATAAGTGAAATTGCATTTGAATTAAGTAATCAATATGTTTTATTACTGTTTTGTTGACTATTTTGTTAGCATGGTTCTTGAATCTGCCAACCCATCTTCTTTTCATGTTTGAACATTTGATTGAAAAGAACGGTCTCCGAGAGACGACGTGGAATCACTTCCTAGTACTACATTTTAACTATTTTTTTGTTGGGTGCAATCTTGATCACTTAACCGGTGAGAGTTAGCATTTTATTTATGAGCAAATTAGTTACAAATTGTTTATTCTCCATAAAATAAGAGAATATTTCACTTACAAAAGATAATAACAAAAATATAAAGATTACAAACATAATAATGACATGTTAGATTTCCCATACAACAATATTTGTTAATAAAATTTAAAATAACTACAAAAATGGACCTCATCCCAAATTCTAGCTCATATGGACTTCGACTCCATTGGTTCATTATTCTTGGTTAATCCTCAAGTACTTCTCATGTTAACAATTGTCTACTCGGCCTATAGATGATCTGTTTTTTAGATCCACAAGGTTACATCAACCAAAACAATACGTACTTTCACCTTTGATCCTTAGACATGAATTTAGAATTAGATATTTACTAGATTTGAAGTAAGATGCATACATCTACTTCAAACCTAATAAACTCATCGACTTGGACGGTACTTTATTTATTTATTTATATATATATATATATATATATATATATATATATATATATATATATATATATATATATATATATATATATATATATAAATATATATGAAAAAATAAAGTTTCAGATATGGCGAATATAAAGAAAAAAAGTCACAAAATAAAGATAAAGCAAATATGGGAAATTACAAGTTTCACAACAGATTTTCTTGGATCAGCAACTTAAATGTCAAAATCAGGGCATTCATAGAACGCACATTTGCTTCAATGCCATTTCAAATGCAAGTCCATATGAAGGGGAAGTTTCATTTCTCGGGTTCTCTTCCATTAGTAGCCAACCTTTTCTTTAGTTTCCCAAAAGGAACAACAATCTTTCCAATAGTTTTACTAGGGTCAGAGGTTCAAAATCTCGTCATCCTTCTCTTTAATTTGTTGACGAAGATGGGTGAGCTCGGTCACTCCAAATTGTAAACGAGGGATCTCCTATTGAGTGGTAACCAATTGATTTGATCGTTGTTCATCAATTAAGAGAAGATCTTTGGCACAATAACAAATAGAGAAGATCTCCCATTAAGAATTTTACCAAGGGAGCTTAGTGTTTATATTTTGAGTTGGTTGAGGGCGCGACACCCACAACGGTAGCAATTTTCTTTCCTTTGTTCAGCTTGCGTTTTTTCATGCCTTGGTTAGAGGGTGTGCTCTTTGTCGAACCTAGGATGGTTATGAGAGTTTTCCTCATTACTTTAACAGTTTGAGTAGCTTTCTGTTGTTTGAAACACATGGTCGTTTCCTTCATGGACACCGCCATCTGGCTCTCTGCGTAAAACACTTAGTTAAAAATTTGAACCGAGTAAGAGTAAATTAAGGGAAGGTAAACACTTGTACCTATATAGAGTTTTAAGTATATTGACCGGTATTTGTGGTTTAGCAACGAGGAGGTGTCAAAAATGATCTCTAACCATTCTAACATAGGACAATTCTTCCATTCAAGAGGGTTTAGATCTTCCACCTTTCAAGGGGTTGTGTGTAAGGGTCCTAGGTCCAGTATAAAGGAAAACCCTTTAAAAGGGTTGGATTATGGGTCGGGGCTAGGACTTTTCGGAAAGCGCTTTTGAACAGTTTATAGAAGGATTGATATAGTGTTAGCAAACCATGTCCGCTAACACTGCTTATAGACACTCACATTTATCTAGGGGACCCTTTAAATTCATAAAAAGTAGAAGAACTGTTGGAGGTCAGAATTATGCCGAATGGGATGCATAAAATGTGGAAGGCATGGATACATGTCGATCCATTAGGGTGGAGTTGGGCTGCAACGACGTTTAAAATGGTTAGAATTTCCTTCTCAAAGGAACCTAAAAATAGGGTATCATAGAAAAAACTAAATTTCCCAATAAAGTTTACATAGTCATCCCGACAAACAGGTTCATCTAACTCGCAGATCCAACTAGGGCATCTTTATCGTTTGTTTTAGCAAAGGTCTTGTGAGTGTCGAAAAGCTTTAATTCTTGCTTCAAAAGTATAACTAGAGATTTCTAATGAAGCTCTCATATGAAATCATGACAAAGTTCAACAAAGCAAAGCCAGTAATCGATGGTATCTAAGAACTTAGAAAAACCTAGAAGCACTTGAAACACCAAATACCAAAGACAAACCTAGAAGCATTTGTGAAAAAACCCAGGAGCACCAAATACCCTATAAAACCCTGAAATATTTGACAAAAGTTGTAGACCATAATATAATCTTGGTGTTTGAATCAGTATCAAAATCCTAGTCCAAATTACCCCAAAATGATGAACCTATAATGAACCAACCTAGAACAAAACTCCAAACCTCATAATATGAGATAAATCCCAAACAGAAGAACTACGACAAAGACTACAATACGGAGGTACGCATAAACTTGTAAGAAAGGGAGTATTCTTAGTAAAAGGAAATCACCTATCCATAAACAATTTAGTGAAACTTCTTCTAAGGAGAAGGGAACAGAGAAAACGTACCTAGTAAGGAGAAAGGGAAAAGGAGCGGACAAAAGATTTAAAGACTCTAAGGGAGATGCTTAGGAGAAGATGAAGTAACTGCTGAAGGGAGTTTGCAAATGATGGAGAGAGCGATTATTTAATGAAGATTTGAAAGTACAAGCCCGTGGAATAAAAAGGGACCATTATGTGATGGACATGTGGATATGATTCCAGAACAATGATGACAAGATCATCGAGAAAGTTGTAAAAGGGGATAGACGGATTTAGACAACCTTTGCGCTTCAAGAAGGTTCAAGTTGGAGGGTTGTGTATCATTCATAACTTAATCGAGATAGAACGAGTTGTGAAAAGGTAAAATTGAATCATATATCAAAGACTTGAAGATCAACAGATTAAGGTAAAGGGGAGCTAACATGGATTGAACGTGAAGATTAATGGATCAAGGCCGAAGGAAGATAACATGGATTGGACTTGAAGATGAACTAATCAAGATGTACATAGGCCGACGCGGTTAAGGCAAATCATTATTACAAGCCGATAAAGTGGATTAGGTTATTGGGTTATAAGTTGGCGGCCCAATACAAAGTTGGCCATAGGATTGTAAATTTTTGTTTTGTACTTCTAAAAGATAAGTAAAGGATATTTAAGAGTGATTCCAGGGAACTATTAACTAGTTTATATTATCCTTGTACAACTTATATTTCATTATCTTTGGGGGGTTTATGTAGTTGAAATATTATTTTTTACACGGGGAGATTTGTAATTTGTAACCATCTTGTCATTATCACTTTGTTTGTAAATAAAAAGGCACTTCCAAGGCTGATACATTTGGATTTTCTGACTTGAAATATTATTAACATTGAATCTGATTATTCACTCTCTATATTTGTTCTCCATTAGGGCATCCATCTTTTTACCGGAATAGAAGACTTTTAAACACATGCAATGAAACCATCACACACAATCCATCTTTAACATCAACCTCTTCAATACATTATCATAAAACAACTTCATTCAAAACTTAACTTTCTTTGTTGAAGTTCAACAATTGAAACCTATAAAAACTAATATGGATCGCTTCTTCCTGCTGCCCCTTTTTTCTTCTTGCATTCCCCTAAATTCTAAAATTCTCATTTTACCTTTCATTAAAAAATATGGTGAAAACCCTAATTTGATGTGCACATTTTTTGTTTGTTCGTTCTTCCTTCCTCAATGCCACTTTGTACCTCCATCCATTTTTTGTCCTTAGCTTTCTCCATTTTCCCAGCACTGCTTTGCATCTCCATAATTTAATCGTGTATAGTGAATTGTGTATCATGAAGGTATATTATTATACTATGTATATCATCGTATGTGATCTATTATTGTAACTTTTGAGTGTGGAAGAAAGAAGTAAGTTGTAGGTTGAAATTCAAAGTTTGCATTAATTATAGGTGAAAGAGATGAAAGATGATGGAGGCAAAGCAGGAGAGAGATTGAGTACTAAAGTTGAGAGTAGGTATAAAAAAGGCTTAAATACACATTTGGTCCCTATTTTTGTCAAAATTATTCAATCTGGTCCCTATTTTGGTTGTTTGTTCAATTTAGTCCTCGTTTTGGTAAAATCGCATTCAATTGAGTCCTTTTGGCAGACGAAGTTAAAATTTTAACGGCACAGTGACACGGTGTAACTGTTTGGCCTACGTGTTAGTTTTTGGTCAGTGACGTTGGCACAGTAAACTTATATGGTCGTTGGAAGTTTAAAATTTAGGGAAATTGATTTGGGGAAGAAATTAGGGTTTGAGAGGTGTGAAGCAAAATTGTGGCCAATCTAGCTGTTTCACTCCATCCAGTGTGTGATTCGAAATTGGCGTTTGAGAGGTATGTCTCGTCACCACTCGTCTTCCTCCTCTTGTTGTAACAGTTGGGGGCAACAAAGTTATGGTGAGTCTCATATTCGTGGTTCCAAGGGTATGGATTTAATCCCCATTTGCAAATGTGGAGAAGTTGCAGTGCTTCGAGTGGCAAGAACTTTGAAGAATAATGACAGACAATTTTGGGGTTGTTCTAAGTTCAAGAGTGCTGCTTGCAGTGATAATGTGTGGTGTAACTACTTCAAGTGGTGTGATGAAGAATTTTGTGATGAAAGAGATGGTATTATAGCCCAACAAAGGATGAAGATTTCTGAACTGGAGATTTCTGTGAGGGCTATGAAGAAAACGAATCAATTTTTGTTACGATTAGTTATTGTTGTTGTTGTAATCTTTGTAGTCATGCTGCCAATAATGTTTAAGATTCAATGTCTGTAG
>Ga0214542_1009752_pt1 | contig 14616 bp, 11 predicted proteins | sample CNSS1metaG_FD_160096 | JGI IMG/M metagenome (GOLD analysis project Ga0214542, IMG submission 160096) | Root nodule microbial communities from cowpea collected in UCLA plant growth center, Los Angeles, California, USA - CNSS1 | ecosystem: Host-associated > Plants > Roots > Nodule | place: USA...
TAAAATTTAAAAAAAAATAAAAATAATTTATATATATATATATATATATATATATATATATATATATAATATAAACAAAATTAAAAAATTAAGGGGGGGCCATGGCCCACCCCTGCTCCAATAAAGGTCCGTCACCAGCATGTGTGTACGCATTTTTTTAATATGCATGATATTATATTAGTAATAGATGATATTGTAATGTTATTAAGTTAATAAATAAAATTATATTATATTTATAAAAAATAAAGTAAAATATACGGAGAAAATATGAAAAAACAACGACTAATGAATAGGAAAAAGAATGAAGAAAGAGATAAGTAAAAGCTTATAAAAGTAATCGTTAATTTTTAAAATTTAACAAATAATTATATTGTAAAAAATAAAGTTGGAATAATGAAATGTAGATAAAAAGAAAAAAATCCTCTGATTATAAATTAATGAAAATAATTAAATTAAAAAAGATAATTATAGTGAATAGTATTTTGGATATTTATGAAAAAAACTTCCCTTTCTCAAAAAGTATTGCACCTTTTTTGTAAAACGGGTTTTGACAACCCTATTACAGGCGAGTGAGGGTTCTAAAAGCCTTGTCCCAAAACCCCACTTTGGGACTCTACTGCTTCTGCATTGGTGATCTGAACGCGCCTTATTTTAAAAAAAACCCTAACTATTACTCTCAGAAGTAACTTCCTTCAAATTTATTTCCTTTCTAAAATCAATCAAAAATCCTAACTTTGATAATTCCCTTTTCTTCTTGGCGTCCACACTACACAGAGAGCTTCGGCTTCGTAATCGTTGTTCGTCGTCGGTGCTCCTCCGATACGCGGTCGTCGGTGTTCTTCCACGTCACTGCTCGTCCGCGTCATTGCTACTCTGCGTGGCTGCTCCTCCAATCATCCTCCGCTGCAATCGTTCTCCATCTAAGGTTCGTTTGTTAACTTATTTTTTTAACTTCCTTTGTGGCGATGTTAGGAGACAAATTGGTTGATGCGGCTGCAGTGCCTTTTTATTGTATAGCATTTGCTACTCCAGTGTCAGGATATAGGATATATGTGTGCTGAAGCGCATCTATATTTTATGTCTGCAAATGAACCGTTTTCTTTTGGGGACTAAATTTTAAAGAAATGATAATTATGGGAGGAATTTGGATCCTTTATCTCAGCTATTGGAATGTTGGTCTGCTATTTTAAGTTTTGGATATATCTATGCTTCAAGATATCATCGTTAATGGTTATTGATCTCCCATGTTCTCTCTTGAACATGGTTCATAGATATTGCAATTTCACTCCCAATGGTTCTGATTTCTGGTTCTGGACAACATATTTACTTTGGATAAATCTGTTACTTATCAATGATGAACACTATCCATGTTTATAACTTCAATTTAATACTTTTCACTTTTTTCTCTCATCTATAATTGGAATTGATTCTGAAATTTAAATCGCATGAACCCCATCTCAGAATGAACAGTGTCAGTTTCATGGAAAACATTTGGTGAGAAGAACATTGCAAATCAGAATATTTAAAAATGACAATTTTTTATTTTTATTTTTTACACGTGTTAGTGAGCCAATCTATTTAACTCACCAACCCATGGTGGATTGAGTTAGGTTGTAAAAGTTCTGGTTGACCATGAAGTGAATCGGGTTGGATTCATTTATTTTTTACCCAACTCATATGAGTCAGGTTGGCTCACTTTGACAATAACTTTGACAATCCTACTCTGGACAATTATGAGGCTGTACTTTAGGTTTTCAACCTTCAAAACCCGAACACTCCTATTTTGTTCTCCTTCACGGTACACTACTCCACTCTTCTATGGTTAACTTTTCGGAACTCATTCTTCTGGTAAATATAACAGTTTTCGTTCCTGAAGTGCTTACACAGAGGTTCGTAATAACAAATTGTTTTTTTTTTTCTTTCTTTTTTTAATTTTAAATTGTAGACCTTTCACTGTGTTGTCAGCGAAAACAGAAGACATGAATAGGGGGAGAACTGAAGGCATAACCTTTACGAAGGAACCTTTCATGGAAGATGCAGGGCCTCGGAAGATGTGAGCTTTTATTTGTGCTTGCTTACCATCACACAATACATTTGATTGTTGAAAAGAGATTGTTATTCTTTTGTTTTTTCTTTATTGCAGAAAGAACATGAAGTTCTCCACGTTATCAGATTCGGACATAAGCAAACTTGGTGAAGTTCAAGTGTGGAAAGGTTCCTACTATGATTCTTTTAAGAAACCTATCCATGGTGGCTTGTTGGATCCTCGCATGGTAACCTTTAATCCGTTTTGCACTTTTCACCTTGAATTCTGTTGATGCTTGTGCTTGATTTTCTTTTTGCAGTTTGAGATATTGATATGATAATCCTGCTACATTAGTTGTAACATATGATGTAAAACTAGTCCTTGTGTTTGGGTCTAATTTGGAGTTGTTTAGAATTTTCAACTGGGATGAAATATTAATTTTTTCCCTGTTCGTTGTTATTGTGTGATGGCAGATGCAACATTGGAATATTTGGTTTTGGAAGTTTCCCTGTAGTGCTTTATTTTCTTACTGTCTAGGTTATGTGGACTAGGAAATTGCAATTTGGATGTGGGATTTTATGGATTATGAGTAATTGGACATGGGCTTATCTATGACTTTATAGTTAACTGAAACTGTTTTCTGAAACAATTCTTATCGAGTGAAATTTCAGGTTTGGTGTTTGGACCTCGAAGCAACTTTATATGACAAATATTTCTTTCTTCTCTTAACATTTTAGACTGTTTTCAGACATTTTTCATTTGTAACGCATATGTTTGATTTTCTTGCTTGTTTGACAATGCTGTTCTTATTTGCTCTCAAATTATCTTTGATAGTTTGTATGTTTCCATTGCATTCTACCTTGTTTCACAGGGGAGACACACAAATAATGTGAATATTATGAACTTCTTCTTAAACTGGAGTAAATGATTTTTCACTGCTAGTTTACTTTCTACTTACACGTTTTAGTGTTTTACACCTGAAATTTATGGAAATTGCTAGAATCCTATGTATTAGGTCTTAAATGTTGGTATGTAGTTTTGATTTGGAAAATGTCTTCGTAGTTCTGCTTTAATGCATATGTATTCTTATTTTTCCTTTTCTCTTTTGATGTTATTTCCTACAGTTTCTTAACTACTGATATTGATTAGTGACCAACAGAAATCTATTTAATTGCTTTTGATTGTTAAGAAGTCTTGCCTTTAAGCCTCTATGAGAAGAGGTATCAGCAGACCTTTATCTAGAATATGTTGAAGAATTCAGGTTGCTGTAATGGTTAGTTGGACTTGGGTGATATTACTTGTTAGGACTTTCAATCTGTTTATCATCATCTATGTATGTGTATGTGTGTGTGTGTGTGTGTGTGTGTGTGTGTGTATATATATATATATATATATATATATATATTCCCCCTACTGCTCATGTTTTTGCTATTTTCATGCACAAAATGCTAAATACCCTTTCTTTTTGTGTATAATTCAGGGTCCTGCTAATAAGAGTCTTGGCTGTGGTACATGCCATGGGAATTTTCACGACTGCCCAGGACACTATGGATACTTAAACCTTGCCCTTCCTGTTTTCAATGTTGGATATTTAGCTAGCATTGTGGAAATACTGAAGTGCATTTGTAAGGTATACAAATGTTTCATATGTGCTCTCTGGATTTTGGTTTTTCCTTAATAGTCAGCACATCTCTTGTTTTATCTCATTTAAATTGACTTATAGTTACTGCTTATATAACATGCATATATGGATGACATAATTTCAGAATGATTAGCTTTAGGAGATGAATTTTTCAAGTAATGTTAAGTTTCTGTTAGTAACAAACCTCCTATTAGGAGAGTTTATATAAGAAGAGGTCCAAAGTGCATTAAGGAGTAAAGTCAGTTGTATGTATACAATACAAGAATAAGGAATAGAAATAGGATGGGACAGATGTAAATATTATTGGGTTGTATGGGAGGGATCTGGATCTCAAATTCCTGTAACATATTATCTTTTATTGCAATAGGGATATTTTATTCCTAACCTAGTGGATATAATAACGCTCCATTCTTTATTCTATGCCTTCTTTGTATTCAATATATATTCCTTACACTGATATTCATAGCAAACGAATATGGGTGGGCTGTTCATGGTTCACTCGAGAGTGGAAAATTTATAGAGGGGTTTCGAGACTCTGATGGAGAGACTTGTGAAAGATAGTCAAGAAGCTAAGAGAAGGTTTGATGAACTGCAGGAGAATCTCAACCGTAATACCCATCATGATGAGAATGTAGCAATTTTCTAGGAAGCAATTCGGATAGGGGATGTACACATATATTATTGGGGTGTGAGGGAGAGACCATGCTTTCAAATTGCAGTAACACATTCTTGTATCTTCTATGGCAGCAGGGATAGTTTTTTTTCCTAAGTGAGTGAATGTGATAAAGATTCATTCTTTCTTCCATATTTTCTTTTATATTCAATCCATTCCTCCTATCTCACTCTGAGCACTGTCAGATCTGTTGTCTGATGGTCATTAACTCAACGTTAAGTGAATTTGTTCTCCCCAAAACTTGAGATGCGAGCCTCATTTGCAGCAAGAAAACAACTCAAACTTAATATACATACATTCCCTTTGTAAATGCAAGTTTTTCTCTTCTAAGTCCAATTTAAGTTTTACTTCGCTTAATATGCCTTTTTGGTCTTCACTTTCAACAACTTGTAATAAAAAAAGTGACTAGTTGAAACATTGTTTTTTTTGTCGGAAAAAAGTATTTTTTCTGCATGTATACACTTTGGCAAAAGCAAAAGAATAAAGTGGTTATAATACATTCAAAATTTATGTTGGTGCATAAAAGTCTCTTTGCAAGTTTGTCTGTCATACCAATTGACATTCTACTTTACCAGGGTTGTGCTCGGATTCTCCTTGACGAAGATACCCGTAAAAAACATTTGAAGAAAATGAGAAGTACCAAAAAGAATGAGCTGGATAAGATTGATTTTGTGAAAGTTCATGTAATTAAAGATTGTAGCAAAGTTGTGAATTGCCCTAGATGCGGATATATCAACGGTTTGTTTCCTTATGATTAATTCAATCAGCAACTTTATTGAATTTGTTTGAAGACTATACTTGGTGACTTGATTTCTATATGGTATAAACATAATTGCTTCCACATTTTTTGGTTTTAATTTAATATCCAAGGATATAGTTATTTGAATGTTAGTAAATTTTTATTATATTTTTTCTGTTACAGATTTTTTCTTTGATATGAATAAGCTCATACATTTTTTATTGTCTGTCATGTATCCTTTGAATCTTTTTTGACACTTTAAAGTAAAGCAAAAGGTGTAACAAAACCTATGATGAACTATATTTTTAATCACTAATGTTGAGAAGAGAGAAGCCGAGAAAGCATATGTGAAATTTTGTGTTTAGACCTCAATAAGACTATTCAATTTATATGAGAAAGATCATAGTTACAGAATATTCATTTTCCCTATTTTAGGATAATAACAAAAATATAAAATCAATCTAATTGATCCTAATATAATCAGTTACTATATTTATTGGATTCTAACATATTTACAAGATTCTAATACTCCTCCTCAAGTTAGAACATATAGGTCATATGCACCGAGATTGTGACATGTAGTTAATCTATGGACTCCTTAGTGACTTAATCAATATATTTGGTAGTTGATTATAGGAATTGATTGTGCTAATAGATATTTTTCTGGACATGACTTTCTCTTTGACAAAGTGACAATCAACTTCAATATTCTTCCGTATTTCATAAAATACTGGATTTAAGGCAATATACTTGGTGGCCTGATTGTCACTTACAATTTATAACCATGTAATCTTCCCAATCTGGTTGAGCAAATGTAAGCTCCTGACTGGCTACAACCATGCTTGATACTCTGACTCTGCATTAGAACCGACTACAATATCTTGTTTCTTGCTTTTCCAAGACACAAGACTATCTCTGTTATACAAAAACCAGAGATGAGCCTTCTATCTATGGGGGAGGCTGCTCTCTCTACATCAGATTACCCCACAACTCGAGTGTGTCCTTTTTTTTTTCATAGAAAACAAACCTTTCTTGGAGCTCCTTTGATGTATAGTAAACAATGCGAGTCATTGCAGTGGAGAGTTGAGGAACTGACTTACTACATATACTGTGAATGAGATATCTAGATTCTGGACAGCTAACAATAAGGTAATTCCTAGCATGACAAGGTGATGCTGGTGGCTGGAAAAATAAGGTAAAAAATGCGAGTCATTGCAGTGAAGGGTTGAGGAACTGACGTACTACAGTTACTGTGAACGAGGTGTCTAGACAGCTAACAATAGGTGATGCTAGTGGCTGGTAAAAGTTTGCCAGAAAGTTGTCATTGGTGAATAGTGATGTTGCCAATGGTTAACAGTGACACAGTATGAAAAAAAATACAACAAGCATAGAATGTACATGGTTTCTAAAAAAATAATGATATTTTAGGAATCTAACATATTTACGAGATTCTAACAACTATCTTTTTTTATGTTCTTGTAATGGAATTTCTTTTTGATGTTTTATTAGTCTTTTATTATATGAACAAATTTGGAATGGTTCAGCCTTAATTTTTTATGAACTATGTCCTAACACCTGCTCAACTATTGGTAAACTTCTTTGCAGTTTCGAGACCCCATTTTTGTTGAACTGATTATCAATACAGTTGGCAGGAAATATTTACACTAATTGCTTAACCATTTTGAGAGGACTATATATGATGCCCTTGCATAATGCATGTTAATATATGCATTTTTTATGTATCTGAGATGGTATTTGTGATGACTATTGTTATACAGGTTCAGTGAAGAAGCTTCCAGCTTCACTGACTATCGTGCATGATTGTTCAAAATGTAACAATAATATTGTTGAAGAGCTCGAATCCACACTTTCTCGTATAAAAGACTCTAGGACAACCGCTAATGTGTCTAATCGAATTCTTAATCCTTTCCAAGTTCTTTCGCTGTTTAGAAAGATGCTTGACGAGGTGAACATTTATATTTATATGTATCTTTTTGGATTTGATTTTTCTAACTCCTTGTCCTTTTCATTTTAAGAAATTTGCATTTTAGTGGATGTTATGAGTGCTATGAAGAGGTATATTTTTCTCACAAATTGAACATTTTTGTTACATTTGGTTGTAGGACTGTGAATTAATTTATGTAGATGAAAGACCAGAGAAACTCATAATAACAAACATTATTGTGCCACCTATAGCTATTCGACCTTCAGTTGTAATGGATGAATCACTGAGGTAATGTCTGTTTGGCTATGTTTTTGTACTTTCTCCCCTTAAGTAACACAAGGCTTTGCTTTGGTGCATATTTTGAGGGACTACAGAGCTCTAATGAAATGAAACTTGTATTTCTACGGTTTATTTTACCTCTACTTTGTTTCAGGACAATTCCAGATATTTTCTGAACTCAAAATTCTTTTACAGAAAATGATAATAACTAAATCCTATGGTTTCTGTCTTCATTTATTGTAGCAATGAAAATGACATAACTGAGAGGCTAAAGAACATAATCCAAGCAAATGCTGTTTTGCGCCAGGAATTACAAGAATCAAGTGTTTCATCCAAACTTCTGGTATTTTTTTAATCTTTGAATTTCATATATAAACAAATAGGTTTTCCCATATATATATATATATATATATATATATATATGCTATGGAATTTATTCTTGGTAGAATGTTTTTCCAATTGTGTACATTGTAGATGCTGATTTTTGTTTGCCTGATATTATTACTTTTGTTTGTTCTCTTCTATGTTGTTATTATATCATGAGATTATTATTTGTTTTTGTTCCATGATGTAATGGTGGTGTGATACTGTTGGTGATTTTGGTTTAGGATGGTTGGGATATCCTTCAAATGGAAGTTGCTCAATTCATAAATAGTGAAGTTCGAGGGATACCATTCTATATGCAATCAACCAAGCAATTGGCTGGTTTTGTTCAGCGCTTGAAAGGTAAGCATGGACGTTTCCGTGGCAACTTATCTGGAAAACGTGTTGAATATACAGGCAGAACAGTTATTTCTCCAGATCCTAATCTGAAGATTTCTGAGGTTAGACATTAAACCCTTCCAGTAATTATGTATAATTACTTTCTATCCTTTAGATCATAAGACATAAACTAGGATATATACGTATATAACACAAATATGTTTTGGAAGATATTAGTTACTGTCACAATATTTCCCATGGAAACAATTACACAAGGAAGTTACCTCTTTTTCCTAGGTTCATATTTGTGCCTCTTAACTTTCTCATTTGCCCTAGGTTGCAATACCCATCCTGATGGCTCATATACTGACTTATCCTGAGCGTGTTACGCACCACAACATAGAGAAGTTGAGACAATGTGTGAGAAATGGTCCTGATAAGTATCCTGGTGCAAGAATGCTTAGACGTGATGGAGGTCACTCATGGTTTGTAGTTTGTACTATTTAATTATTGGTTTTTGGAGTTCTCAAGCCAATTTTATTTATTTGACAATGATAAAGAGCATATTGTTATTTTGTAGGTCCTTAAAAGTTCTTTGTAGGAAGCGTGCTGCAGATGAATTAAGGATTGGTGATATTGTTGATCGCCATTTAGAAGATGGAGACATTGTTCTTTTCAATAGACAACCAAGCCTACATCGGATGTCTATAATGTGTCACAGGGTAATTTAAGATTGAAATGTAGAATTCTGACAGATTTGGATCCAATTGCATTAATCTTTAATTTTCATGCAGGCAAGGATTATGCCTTGGAGAACTTTAAGATTCAATGAGTCTGTATGTAACCCATATAATGCTGACTTTGATGGTGACGAGATGAACTTACATGTCCCACAAACTGAGGAGGCTCGGACAGAGGCTATTTTGTTGATGGGGGTAAAAATCACAGAATCTCGTTGTCTGCATTTTGACTATATATAATGTTTTTTGGTCCAATTTATTTGTCAAAAGAATTGTGGTGAATCATCTGCTATGATCTTCTAATGGCTTTGCACTGAGCAATTTCTTTTGTGGGCCGTTCAATTTCTACGTATCCTTTCAATTTCCACTATGTTTTTTTCTTTCATTGTTTCTGCTGTATTTTCTGTGTACTGCTTACATGTTTTAATGGAATGAAATACGTAGGCAGTTGAGAGAAATCTAGAGACGTGTTGAATTTCATGTGTGGGAATGAATAACATACCAGAGGCTGTTATGATACTTGGTGAATACAAAGAATAACAGCTACCCTAATTATTGTATCTGGACAACATACATACATAACATTTCTTATTTATTAATGTTTCTAAACTGGATTGGTCAAGAGAATGTTTTAAGGTTTAGTGGCTCAATTGTGATTAAACTGTAATGGAATCTATATTAATAAAATACTAATTAAAATATTATTAACTAAACATAATATCATAACTTTATAACACTTAAAACTAAAATAGAAGCACAATTGCATAAGCTCTTTAAACATTCAAAATAAACCTAGAAATCTAAATCAAATATATCATGCTAATGTTTAAATTTTAATGAAATATTTTAATCAATGTCGATTAGCAGTAACAAATGTTGATTAAAAACCAAAATGACAAATTAATATATTATAAACAAATCGTAAGAATTTAAGATATAAAAATGTAAATTAATGTAAACAACTGAATTGTATTTAGTATAATCAAAAATTGATAAAAATTGATAATAATAGATAATATTGGAGATCCCATATCCTCTAGAGATTACTAAAATAGAGTATACTAGTAGATGCAAACCTTACTTTACAAGCTGATTTTATGAAATTGAGTTAGACTTAAAATTCACTTTCTAATAATGTAACGAGGTTTGTTAGGTGTATAGTGCCCCCCCACTATCAGGCTCTTATAACCACCTGTCTCAGGTGTGAGACCTGTATTGGTGATCCCACATCTCATTAGAATATGACCAAAATTGTCTATTCTGGTGACTATCATGCCACCCTCTATCAAGTTGTTATTGGATCACTAGTAACTTTCTAATCCATGTCGACTCATGGTGTGAAGGGATGTGATGGAGATCTTACATGAATTAGAAATATAACTAAATAATAATATATAAGTGCAAATTTCATCTTACAAAGATAAAATAATTTATGCCAATTTGTAAACTTTACTAAACATGCCTTCTTTTACTTATCTAAATTAAGAAGTAATCTTTTCTTTTTTTTTTGTAAATTATCGATTTTGAACCATTTCCGTACTGGTTATTAGCTGGCTAGGTGGTCTCTGCCCGGTACAGAAAATGAGATTAATTTTCATAAGTATGGTATTTACATTATTTTGGTTCAAAGGGGGGTTAACTGTTACTTTGTTATTAAATTTTTGTTTGTTTTCAGGTGCAAAACAATTTATGCACACCAAAAAATGGCGAGATTCTGGTTGCTTCTACTCAAGACTTTTTAACCTCTTCCTTTCTCATAACCAGAAAAGATACATTTTATGACCGTTCTGCTTTTACAACTATTTGCTCTTACTTAGGTGATGGCTTGGATCCTATTGATTTGCCAACTCCTGCAATTGTTAAGGTGAGACTGGACCTTATAGTTGTTACATGCACTAAATTCACTAATATGTTTAGCCATTTTATTAATATGTATGAAAGAAAGTTAATTTATCTACTTGCTCAGGGCTTGGAATAGCTTTCTGTAATATGCAAATTTAACCAATAGAATTGTTGAATAATTTGATATCTTCTTCATTATGTGGTATACAACTTTTAAAACAAATTAGATGAATCAGAAATTCATAACTTTCATTAAAATAAAAAGGTGAAATGTCTGACTATTTTAAGTTGCATGAAATTCAATAGACTTGTTGGTTACCTCAATCAAAGTGTTATTCTAATGGTTGATTTATGTAATGATTATTAGAAGTCTGTTTAACTGAATAAGTGCCAAGAACACCCTATCCTGAAGCTACTTTAGTGGGAGGGAGATATACTTTTAATAATTGACTTTTTTTCCAAAATAATTTTCTGCAAGAGATGTGTTATGTGGAAAAATAACCAGTTATAGCTGGCTGTCATTTTACTAATTTATACTGTCACTGTAAATATCATCTTACTGTCTTTATTCTTTGCAGCCCGTTGAACTTTGGAGTGGGAAGCAGTTATTTAGCCTTCTTCTGCGCCCACATGCAAATGTAAAAGTCTATGTGAATCTTACTGTTAAGGAGAAAACATACACAAAGCTTGATGACAAGAAAAGAGAATTAAAAACATTGTGTCCAAATGATGGGTTTGTTTATTTTCGTAATACTGAGTTGATCTCAGGCCAAATTGGAAAGGTTACTTTAGGTTAGTTACTATTAATTTGCCTTGTTTCTTTCGTTTTATATAATTGTATGCTCAGGAAGATTATATTTTTTAAATCATAGGAAATAAGGCCATATCTTTACAAATTTTTGCATGTTTTCGCAATATTGTTCATGTTCTGCTTTGTTTTGCATGGAGTTCAGGAAATGGCAATAAGGATGGACTGTTCTCTGTGCTACTGAGAGACTATAAAGCACATGCAGCTGGGTCTTGCATGAATCGTTTAGCTAAATTGAGGTAACTTTGTTTCTTTATGGGTGGTAATAGTGATGTCTGTCTTACATCAATTATGTGTGAAATGTTTTGAATAAGAATTAGAATAAATGCATACTGGAATTTAAAGCATTTCTTAAAGTTCCTGTTGGAACTTAAAAATATGTCTTTTCAAGTAACCTTAGAAAGAGTCTATGTGGATCAAAGCAAACTTGAGCTCTGCTGTCTTTATTTGCCTTTGTAAAAGCAAATTGATTCAGCAGGGGAAAGCAGTTGTGGGGAGGGTAGCATCAGTGCCCTAAGTAAGCACCGAAAGGGAAGAGGAAACTTGTAAAGAGAGAAACATGCTGAAGGAGAATTCTGTTAAAAGTTTTCATTTGATGCATTTCAGTATTGTATGTTACATTTGGATAGGTGGATTTAGAAGCCTCACAAAACATGATCATTTTACTTGGATGCAGTGCACGATGGATTGGTAATCATGGGTTCTCCATAGGCATTGATGATGTCCAACCAAAAGAGATACTGATTAACAAGAAAGATGAAACACTTTTAGAAGGTTATAAGAAATGTGATAATCACATTCAAGCTTTCAATAAAGGAAAACTAGAACTCTTAGCTGGTTGTGATGCTGCTCAAACATTAGAGACTCGGATTACTGGGGTATTAAATGGACTGCGTGATATGGCAGGGAAGGTAATCATTTGTTTTCCTAAAATAGTTTGTTTGTGTTTCAGAATGAAGGTCTGCATGTCAATGACTCTGTAATTTTCACAGGTTTGCATGCAAACCCTTCACTGGAGAAATAGTCCATTGATCATGTCACAGTGTGGATCCAAAGGATCTCCTATTAATATCAGTCAGATGGTTGCTTGTGTTGGTCAACAGTCAGTTGGTGGTCGTCGTGCACCTAATGGGTTCCTGGATCGGAGCCTTCCTCATTTCCCTCTAAATGCAAAAACCCCTGCTGTATGTTCTGCCCTCACTATTTGTGACTCTATCATCCATTTTAAACATAGAACTCAATCATCACTCATTAATTTCTTATTTTCTTCTGTACATATCTGATTAATGAACAAACTAACTGAGGTTACAAATCTTATCACGTTAATTTGTTCTTGTTGATTTAAATTATCCCAAGGTTATCAAACTCGAGTTTTATGTAAACTTGAAAGAGTTTACTTCATCTGAAAATGTTAGAATAGGTATTCAATATGGGTAGAAAGTAGTTGTATTGGAAAACTGTTTCATGTGGTACCTATCTCTGTACCTAGGTTTCTAGTTCATGCTATTGATCTTTGATCTTCCATCTACTCTTTGTATCATAATTCTATCATTATCAATATGAGATCATAAGAGTGGTGTGATTAAGCCCTTTAAAATATATTTATCCCATGCATCTATCCAATATCCGTCCTATTTACTCGAACATTTTTATTTCTACTTTTAATAGATGAGTATGCACTTGGATTGCTGTTGGTTGAATTTGGTCCTCTCCTAGACATATCTGAAATTGTTACCTAATTTCAATTTTCAATTACAAAATTAAAAAACTTGTTATAAAATTATAAATAATTAAACTACTCATCATGACCTAATTCTAACTTTTAATCATAAATTACAAAACATATTATATATACATACAAAAGTGCCACTGTCTAATTCTACCTTAAACATATATAATAATATGATCTAACCTAAGAGTAGAACATGAAAAAGAGCATAGAACTTGCGAAAAGAAGAGAACCACAATGATAGAAATAATTGTGATGTCATGACCTAAGAAGTGAACCACCATGCCAATGACATGAATGACAACATCACAAACTGTGGAAACAACGATGTTGTGGTGAGGAGGAGAGCCCGTTGTGAGGACAGGGAGAGAGCCACAAAAACTTCTGCGAGCAAAGGATGTTGTGTCATCAAGGTTGTACCGAGCAGTAGACAATGAGAAGAAGGAACCCTAATCTGGAAGCACTACAGGAGAAGAATGAACCCTAGTTGCCATGAGTTTTGTTTATTTTTGCACAAGAAACGACAATCAATGGTGTCATTTTGTTTTAAAATGTTAGAATAATTACATCTATGTATTATCATTAACCCTAAGTATATAGGGTGTAGAGTGTTGAAAACATCCTACGGCCATATCTAGTTCCTAGTTCCGCACCTACGTGTCTAGTGCAATCCCTTAGTCTTTTGTGTATCCTTGTAACATTTTTTCAATATAAATAGAAGAAAGTGGAGAGGGGTCCTTGAAGCCCTCTTATCATATATTTTCTCTGTTTTAATCTTAAGTAAAAAAAGTACCCATCTAAACTAGCCAACTCAATTGCATGCATGCTCGCGAGTTTGGCCGAGCTTACTGAGTTCCAGTGACCCCACCAATCCTACTCCAAACACAAGTTTGCTTAGGATTGAATTGGGACAGTGGGCACGGGAACCTAAACTTGCACTTGTTTATGCGTTAACGCTTGAATTTGATAACCATGGGACCTCTGCCGGACCTCTGCCGGACCTTCGCCGGACCTTCGTCGGACCTTCGTCGGACCTTCGCCGGACCTTGCCGGACCTTTGCCGGACCCAGCCGGACCATCGCCGCCGGACCTTTGTTGCTGGAGTGCCAATTCTGACCGGCAACCTTGAAGCCGTGCCTCCTCCATGGCGTCTTCCGCTGCCTCTTCAGAAAACTCTTCTAGTGTGTCTGACCCGTCCATCTACACTAACTATGTTAATGTACACTTATCCATTGACAAGTTAACTGGCCATAATTATGCCACATGGTCATCAGACGTCCGCTTATGGCTTAAGAGTCAGAGGTATCTTGATCATCTTGTCCCGAAAGCATCTACTCTCACTCCTACTCTTGGTCATCAGACGTCCGTTGGGAAACCATTGATGCTCAATTATGTGTGGTTCTTAAGGGTACTCTTGATCCTTCGTTAAAGCAACTTTTTCGTTCCTACGAAACGTGTGCTCAAATCTGGGAGCATGCCAAGTTATTATAC
>Ga0214542_1009754_pt1 | contig 14615 bp, 9 predicted proteins | sample CNSS1metaG_FD_160096 | JGI IMG/M metagenome (GOLD analysis project Ga0214542, IMG submission 160096) | Root nodule microbial communities from cowpea collected in UCLA plant growth center, Los Angeles, California, USA - CNSS1 | ecosystem: Host-associated > Plants > Roots > Nodule | place: USA...
AAGTGGAAAAAAAAAAAAAAAACTCTCAACTCAACCAAATTTGTAATTTGAATTTTTTTTTCTTCATGGATGGTTATTTTACTTCTCTGGTGTATATAACTTACTTTTGAATACAAATAAGCGTACCCGTAAAATTATTTGGGAGTCTTTTTCTCGTGCATAAACAAAAAAAGGTATATTAAATATAAATTTGAAATAATTCGTGACGATTGTTTTGTTTATTTAAAAAATAATAATGCAAGTAATTCATTTTAAGGATGAAAATAAATATATGATTTGAATAGTTTCGTTTTCCTAATCAAATAAAAATGCTTGATAAAAAACCTTAGGAATTCAAAACAACAAAATTTAATGAAGAGGCTTGAACGAGTTTTGGATTTCCGTTAAAATATATTTGAGAATATTTACCGCAAAAAAAATCTTTCAATGATCAATTTTATTGTTAAAAATTAATTAATTATTGATTATTTTAGATAACAATTTATAAATTAAAAATAATTGATAATTAAATTAGTTTCACACAATTATAATTGGTTTTATAAATCGGTAATTAAAGTAATTTTTACTATGGACTAATCTTTATATTAATCATCATCTCTAAATATATTTGTCCTCACTAAACTTGATAATTAATTAAGATTTTTTATGTTTTCAGTAATTGATTAAGTAAATTTAAGATTTAAAATCACGGTTTTAATTGAAGAAACTTATTGATGTTCTATTAATAATTTTTCTTTAATGAATACTCTCGTTCATATAAAGAAAGAGAAAAATTAAAAATTTATTAAATTTATTATATATATATATATATATATTTTGTGTTAAGAGAAGAAAAATAAAAATAAACAAAATTTATATAAAATATTTCTACAAAACATAGATAGATATAAGTATATGTTTCAGTATTAAAAATAGTTTCATATTCCTCAGGAACAATTTAAATATATCTCTTTTCTTTAATTATTCTATACACTTTTAAAATATAAAGTTCTAATAGAACTTTTAAAAAATAATTTCAAAAGAAATAAGTCTTAAAGAGTTTGTTATATAATGATTAATGTCTTCCCAATGTACTTTTAATCATCATTAAAGACAAGACATATTCTCATTGATATTTTCAAAGTGAGTATATATTTTCTTCAATTAAAACATAAGATTTTTAAAACCAAATTTAAGATATTGTTTGTGAACATAATTTTTTTCAAGACATTGTTATTCAATATTAGTTTTGCAAAAATAATTTTATCAAAATTAAAAGTGATTAACTCGATGGTTCTCTAATTTTGATGGTTTGATTTTCCATAACTATTTCACCACTATCGTGGTAATTTCTTTATATATAATTTTTATCAACGGAAAACATATATAAATAGAAAGAGTACAATAGATACCTATTTCCATCGATTAATGGAAACTTTTTATCTATGGTGTACATAATTCTTTTACATTTTTTATGTTTTATATGAAAATAAATAAAAGATTGCACTGTTATAAATTGAATAAACGAGACATTAAAGTTCATAATTACGTGTAATGTGACTATATTTGGAAATTGAATAAAAATCTCACTATAAGTAAAAGAATTTTAATGTGCTCTTTGAATAATAATTAAGTAAACTATTTATACCATAATATATTATAAGGCTCTTAAATGATAAGTAACAAAGTTATTGGGCTATAATATGTGTTTATTTGTGAGTGAATTATGAAGTTTGTTATATAATGATTGTGTATAGATGTAAATAAAAGTAAAGTTAGTGCATTAAGTTACAGTGAAAAAGAGTTATAGAATAGGTTTAGATGTGGAAATATGAAAACAAAATGGGGTCCATGCATATGCTCATACAAGAATCCATCCATGCTTTTTATATTTTTCTTTGAAATCGAAAAATTGGTTTTTGTTGCGATAATTGGCAGTGTCTTGCCCACCAAAAATGGGAATAAAAGAGTAGAGAAGATAAAAAAGAACACTTGAGGTTTGTTTGACACGTGAAACCGATGTGGGACCCCTAGGAATGATCCACACAGCAACTTCTTCGATTACAATTTTCAATTGCAATCACAACACAAGCCTTTCCCTTTCTTCATTTTTGTTTTTCTTTTTCATTTCTGATTATATTATTATATCTATGGAGTGGTGATATGAAGCATACATAGCAGAAGCAGGAACATCATATAAGTCTCCCACACCTTCTTTCTTTCTTTCTTCTTTCTTTCTTATTATTGCCTATTTAACATTCCAACCACACCCACTTGTTTTCTTTCTTCCAATCCGTCTCACCAGATGTGCCACGACGACGACTGGGTCAACCTCGCCGTCGCCGACGATTCCCTCGTCGTCAACCTTCTCCTCCGCCTCCGCCGCACTCCTCCTCTTCCGCCGCCGCCGCCGTCTCTTCACCTCCACTGGACCGTGCGTCAGCGCCGCTCAAGATCCGCCCGCAGACACGCCGCCGCCGCGTCGCACAAAAAACAGGACTCCACCAGAGCCAGCCCCACCACGCCGCTCTCCTGGAGCGGCGCCACGTCAGCGAGCGGCGGCAACCTGGACGGTTACGAGGAGTCCAGCCGCCTAACCACTCTACCCCAAACCTCAAGATCTAAGGTTCATTCTCTTCTCCTTCTCCTTCTCCTTCTGTTTTGTGTTTCACTTTTCCGTCACGCTCGTGGCCCTCACGTGTCGGAGTTAAACGGTTTCTTTTGTTTTTGTGTGTGTCTCTCTGTAACTGTAGCTATATGTGTGTATGTGTATGCATGTTGGTGTGGCGGTTTTTCTTGGATTCTCGAATGGACGAAAATGCCATTGACGAGGATTTCGCCTACGCCAGATTTAGAATTTTACATCTGTTACTTTTATTTTCATTTTGTTACTATTGAGTTTTTGTGAATTTGAAACAAGAGTAGTTACTATGGCCTTGCTTCGATGACTCTTCTTCTTCTTCTCCACACCTTTCTTCCTCCACACTTTTCCTTCTCAAATGACGGAAACGCCCTTCCTTCAGAACCCAATTTCGTCTCTCCAGCGTGTTTCGCCCGTATAAGATGGAAGTTGCAACTGATTTTATTTTTATTTTATTGATATCGGTATTTGCGAGGGGTATTTGCGTAATATTACGGGAATAGCATGTTTTTTTGGGTGGCGTGTTTTCGTGGCAAATTGCTTCTTCTTGTTCTTCTTCGTCTTCTTCATTGCATAATGTTTGGTGTGGTGTTTAGTAGTGGTTGACTGGTTGTGCGCTTTTTTTGGTGTTTTTATAATTACGATGCTATCAAAGGGTAGGGTTCGGTGGGAAACTTGTATTTGTGTCGTCGCTCCATTCATGCTTTTCCTGCACCCGCACTCTCTCTCTCTCTTCTCTCTCGCTTTCGTGCTTTAATAATACTAGTAATAATTATTAATTAATAGTAGTAATTATTTTTAACTAATCCCACTCCATCTCGGTGTGCGTCATCGTTTCATTCACATGCCAGTTAAATAAAAGATGACAAATGTCAGTTACGATATCCGCGTCAGAGTTTGAACACAAGGCGAGCCTCTGTGTTGATGTCAAATAATAAGATAGTGAATGGCAAAAGTCAAAATCAGGAATGCGATTTTTTTTTTTCAGAGAAAGAAAAGGTAAAGAGCAAAGGGAATAGGAGTTTTTGATTGGGAAGTGTTATCCCATAGAATAATAAGAGGGTGTTTAATTGTTTTGTTGTTATGGTAGTAGCAGTGGTCTTTTTCGCGTTTGGTGGGACAGGGTCCGAATTCTGAGAATCTGTGGTTATTTTTTATTTTGGGGAGGGAGTGGTGTAGTGTGTGAGGAAAATAAATGAAATGGGGTATCTATCTCGTGTTGTTTTTTATTTGGGTTCAAAATAAATATACTTGGAAAGTAAAAAGACGAAGGAAGAGTGGCACTGTGGTGCGTTAAATGCCATCAACGATTATAGCGATTTTGGTAGCTCCTATACGAAATCGATGGGGACCACATGGTTACCAAATCGGTGGGTTGGGTTGGGTCAATGGCTTATGGACCAATCTCTACCGGTCTACCACTCTGTCTTCATTTTGAAACACAGTTAAATTATTTGGCGTAGGCTTGTTCGTTTTTGGATGGACAGGTTCTGAAGAGAGCGATTTGTTTCTCACCACCATCCTAGCTAAGCTCTCTTCTTCACCCTAAACCCAAAACAACGTCGTTCTTTCTGTATCGCTGTGATGGTACGGAGCCACTGCACTATGAGCGTAAGGTATAAATAGCAAGTTCTCATATTAGAATATGGTACACTTCAATTAATGCTACCTTGAGTGCTTCAGACTCATACTTATACGATGCATTTTTTATTTTTTCAGTTTTTCTTTCTCGCTTCACATTATTATTACTTACTCACATTAAAAGTTTCAGATCCCAAAAAAGGTCTATGTGAGTGGGCTTTGCTTGATTTATTGCTTATTTATCTCTACTCTAATATGCGGTGTAACTTAGTTTTCTTTCAAACAAATTATTCCTCTAAAACGGAGAAATTGGGCCAAATATAATATTTAAAAAACTCTCAAATTTAAAATTAGTTTTTTCTCTCTCAAATAAAGATCGTAACAGCTAACTTCCGAGATTGTGTTTTTTAGGATTAAAACAATCCCTAAAATAAGATCTAGTTGTACTAATTTAATAATCTGTTCTATAAATCCATATTTTTCTGGATCCTGAATTCTCTTACATTTGGTATTTTGCAGGTTACTAATCCCAGTGAAACAGCCACTACCAGAAAGTCAAGAAGAAAAAAGGTAAATATGAGCCTTTTACTGATGTCCATATTCGAATATTCTAGTAATTAGAGTGTTTCATAAATTTAACTTTTGAGGAACACTTGATTATAGGAACCGTGATGCGCGTGTATCAGGATATTTTAGGAGATAAGAGAGAATATATATATATATCTGTATGCTATTTAAGAATTGTAAGAATATGAATCAAGGCTAGATAGAAGAAGCGCTGGATGGTTGCCAATCTATGACGGGATAAATATACTTTTGTAGACCATGTTTGAGAAAGTTGGGCAGACCAAATCATCAACACTATACTTTATGGTACATAATCATATAGACCTAGACTACCCAACTTGTCTATTATTGATTGGTCTACACCACCAACTTGTGTAGACATGATCTATGCAGCGAATTTTCCTATAACAATGTGTTCTCATTGTGTCCTTACAAACATTCTTTTGACTTCTTACTGGTCACTCCCAATCTTTCTCTACATTTCTACTATATCTTGTATCCCATCTATTGCTTTCTCTCTTCATCCTTTTTCCCCGCACCCTGTTTTTCCCTTCCCTCCCCACCCTCCACTTTTGGATGGAGCATGTTTATAATTTGTCTTTCTCATATGACCTAAGAAACTAGAGAGAGGACCAATTAGTGGAGGTGATAAACGGTGCTTAACCTCATACGACCTTAGTAGTTGTGATTTGCTGTTAATTGAATAGAATAACAAATTAGTTTACATGTTCTCATGGAGTATTGAAAACACACTAAAGCAAAGTTTGATTGATCCAACAACTAACTTACAATTCAATTTTGTCTGTTTTTTCAGCTTCTCCTTTATTAAAGACCGTGACTGAATGGGTTGTTGGCGTTTTAGATCTTTTAAAAAAATATGTATTTTAGTGATTTTATCTTTTGTTTTTTAGCTCGTGGTACAGTTATAATTTTAACCAGTTCTTACAGCTAACACAATTGGAAATAGCGCCATGGCCCCATGTTTTACTTCTTTTCTTGCGATTACACTTATGGATAAAATTAAATTTGTCTGTTCTCCCTTTGTGTTTCTTCCCTTCTGTTTCAGTTGCCTGCTTAAACTTAATTTTTGTCGTGTCTGCAGACCTTAGCTGAACTAAAAGATGAGGAGGATTTGTTGTTGAAGGAAAGAAGAAGTTTGAAAAAAGTGAGTTTTTGCCTTTATTTTCATAAATAGGTTAATTTCGCTTCACTGAGTCTCATTCCGTACCTTTGGAGATACAATTTGTTATGGTTTATTCACCAACATCCTATGGATTTGGGAACAGGAACTGGCGTCCTTGCGTCTGACTGTTGAGAAACATAGAACAACAAATGAAAGCTTAAAGAGAATTAAGGTAAAGCTCCCTCATCTTCTTCCTTTGTAAAACCTGTAAAACTAAAATCTGTAAAACTTGTTGAATGACGAATAAACTATCTGAGATATGGTGCATTAGAATCTAATGTGTTGAACTTTTTTAACAGCTTGATTTTGTGTCACGGCAAAACTCTAGTGCAGCTGTGAGTGGCCCATCTCAGTTTGCAACGTCAGAGTGTCATTCATCTAATTCAGCCTCCCCAGACACTGTCACACATGACGTTTCACCTGTTTCTGCAGCAAATGCTTCTCCCAAAGCACAAGACAATGGTAACCAAGAATCTACATTCGTGCTTCCTGATCTAAATTTGCCCGTTGATGATGATTTCAGCGCCAATGCCATGCATTGAATTAGCTTACCTAATAAAAAGATAAAATCACCAGTGACATTCATTCAGCTTGCAACTGTGCCTAATAGTGATAGTACAAGGAATAGCACGTCAGTTCTAACAAAGTAAGTTTTGCTAATGTAATTGTAGATGTTAAACCATTCACATTTCCCACTTGGTCAAAACTGATGTGGAAATTGTTTTTTTCTTTTCATTCATGAAACTGAGGGTAGTGTAGAAATCCTAACAGATCAGGTGTAGTTCCATTTTTTTTCCCTTCACAGGTTTCTACATTGTCCAAAATTCTTTCTGGCAACCCTCGATCGTCCTTTATTATAGATATATTTCCTCATTAATGTAATTACCTGTTCTACATAGATAATTCAAGAATTTTGGTTCTTGTGGTCATTTGCTTTCTTTTTAATTCTCTTCAAAAGCTTCTTATGCATCGTTGAAGAAGGTAACGTTTTCAAATTCTCGGTACTCACTGAACCTCTTGTTTAGCTTGCGTTTTATAAGTGTGAAATTATGTTATATTGTACAATCATAATGTTTCTGTAGGAGGGGGTGTTCGTTTGAATGCTTTTTTGGACCATGGATTGATAGAGTCATTAAACACTAAAACATAGAATTAACTAAGTTTTATTATATATTTCGTTTTTAATTAAAGTGTCATTAAAAGTAGAATACTATATTATTAAAATGTTAATTGAATTATAGTTTTATTATAAGTATTATTTAATCAATTATTAAAACCACTTTAACAAGGCTTCTTTATATAGTAACATTTAATTTAGTATTATTTTAGTGAATATATTTAAACAAAAAAACTAAATTGTCGTTATTTTAGTAGAATAGATTCTACATCCTTTAATACAGTATTTTGTTTTTTAAATGTTTGTGTATAATTTAATAATAGGAATAAAATTTTGACTAAATTATTCTTGTAGTTTGATTTAATTATTAAAGTAGTGCCATTAGTGAGTAAAGTTCGGTGATTAAAATTAATTAAGTTTATGATTAGTGCCATTACTTATTCAATCAAAGTTCAAAACTTAAACAAAAGAAAAAATATTTATAAAATAATGAAAAGATTTAGACATATCAATAAACAAATAATCAACTCACTCTCTCTTCTGTTTCATCAACTGACATATCTTTTCATTTTTAATCGTTTATCTATATTCAATTATACATTCGTCTTCAATCCAATTAAAATTTTCACAATTTTAAAAAATTAATAATGAGCAATGGCAACTTTTGGAACACTGTTATTTATAGAACCGGATAAAAAAAATGAAAAATCAAGTGTTTATTAGTTTGCTGCATTAGATGACAAGATTTGAATATTCCTGAAAATATTGTAAATTTTGGTATTTGTACTGCGCTGCTCTATCCAGAAATTTTAGAATTTTTAACCATTGAATCAACAATTTCGTGTGGTTTCTAATAATTTTCCAAAAAAAAAAATACCGAATTCTATTGCATTGGACCACAGAGAGTTATATTCTCATGCAAAAGTTGCTTGTACAAATAAAATTTTCTTAACAATTAAAAATCAATTTCATGAAATGGTGAAAAAGCATAAAGCTTGAGATGAGAGAAACATTCATTCAGTTTGTTCAACTACTCAACTTTGAAATAAACACTCAAGAGCAGTGTTTGTGAACAATAATATTTTTATTTACTTATTATAACACATTTACCAATTTTACTTAAAATAGTATAGTTGGAGTACGAAAATTATTGATACAAATAAATAAATTTATGTAAAATTATTAAAAAGTGAAACTAGGTATAAGGCTGTAAAAGTAAATTAAGAAAAAGGTGTAATATCAGAATAAAATTCCTAAATATAAGATTCATAAGTTAATAACTCATAACAATCTTATCATAGATAATCCTCTCAAACTGTGAGTGCAAGTTATAATCTATCACATTTTTTCACAAATTCCAAATGTCTCAATCTATTTTTCTTTAATTAACTTAGAAACAGTTTGGTTGGGTTTCTCATCATATTCATTTCAAGAACAAGAAATTAGAATTTTTTTTTTAAAATTTAAAACTAACTTAAGTAAAAAGGAAAGTTGGTAAAATTTAAGTTGAACAATAGGTTAATAAAGTATGCTATATCTTTATCAACTTCCTATTCTAGTGCCGTTAAACCGGAACAGAACTTGGGAACTGTGAAACCTGTCTAAATAATGACCTTCTTTTCAATATTCTTTGTATCATGTTTTTCTTGAGTTTCTACTCAGTTCCATTCTCTTTTTTTTTTGTTGCATACAAAGATTGGATTCATATATAAATATATCAGAAATATAATTACTATAAATGGCATAAGAAACTCAATTTTAAAATCAAATCTTTAACCGTCATAAACCCAAAACTTAAACCATCATTAACAATAATATGAATTAATGCTTTGTGATATTTTTATTGTTTTGATTCAAAGAATGAAAACTTGAACACCATTGAAAGAGTGAGGGGCCCAACACATCATAGTTATTCCAGAAAAGAGAATGGAAAGACACATTTATAGCTAATTGCCTCAGTTGGGTTTGGCTACAGGGTGCATCAGCCACAAGACAGACCTGGTTCAGAAAGAATCAAATTGTAACATAGTTAAGTAAAAACTACTTTTATGATGAACTTTTCTGCATTCACTTGAGAACATTGAAGCAACACTTTCCGTTTACAAAAAAAATCCAATTTCATAAATGTAGGAAGTATTGCTTACATGATATAAACCATATACTGCAGGAAATACTATTTGATCAATTCCTGTACAAAATAAATACAACAGAATAATCTTATATATGTGTGACACTATGATTTTGATACACGACACATAGGTATAGAGTAGCATTGAAGATAGCTAAGATTCCTTAAACCTCAACAGCTTCAGTACATCCATGATAAGTCTTGTCTGAAAGACACAGACTTTGCAGCACCTTGAACACCCCTTTCAGAAATTTGAGGACAATCTTCGATGGCCAAGAAATCCAACTTCAAAGATCCAATAAGTGGCTTTAATCCATCATCAGAGATCCCCAAACATTTGCTTAACCGCAAAATGCACAATCTGGGAAACTGGCTCACAAGCTGTAGTCCTTCATCACTGATTTCTTGGCACCTTACAAGTTCAAGAGTTTCAAGATATTCTGCAGCGCAAAGGGCTTCCATTCCAACATCATTGAAGGAATAAACATGATCTAGTGCAAGCTGTCGAACAGGACATTTATTAATCAAACATAGTATTCCACTCAATGTGAACGAGGATGATGAAGGAAACTCCCCATCAGAAAAAGATATCCTCACTGATTCAAGCTTGGAGCAGTTTTGAGCCAAGGCTTTCAGACTCTCATCTGTCAATCTCAATGGATTGTTCACCAATGAGGGAAGCGAAAAATCCGATGGAACTCTAAATGAAACCGATTTAAGGTCACTTGATCTTTCGGACAAACAAATGATGTCAAAGTCTCTCACACCAACACACATGTCCAGATGAATTTTCTGCAAGTTCTTGCACTTTGTCAACACGCAAGCCAGTCCTCTCCCAGGGCTGATGATGCAATTCACCAAGCTAAGTTCAAGCATATTCTCACAAGGCACATGCTGTTTTTGCCACCTATCCACAGACAACCGATCATAGACCTTCATGTATCGGTAATTAGCATCCACTTCAAACTGCAACCTTCTGAGTTTCTGCCAACCATGTCCAAGCTTAATCAAGTCCCCTTCACCAATGGCCCGGCAATTCTTGATGGAGAGATCCTCCAATGTTCCAAGCTTGCCAAGGTATTCAAGCCACTCCACACTACTCACATTGAGACATCTTATAAGGTGAAGCCTTGAGAGGTTCTTGCAACCCACAACAAGAGAGAGAATGCCACAGCCAGTGATCCTTGGAGTGAAATTCAACCTCAGAGATGAGAGCTTGGAAGATGAAGCCAAGTAACGGAGACCAACATCAGTGATGAATGTGCAGTAGCTGAGGGAGAGATCACTGAGCAGAGGACAGTGTTTTGCAAGAATCAGAAGACCCTTATCATCTAATTGTTTTCCCAGTTTGGACATCCATCCAGAGTATGTAATCTCCACCTTGGACAAGTTCTGAAACCTTATGCACAGACACGTTAAAGCTTCATCTGCAGGATCCATACCACACCCAACCTTTATGCATTGCCTCTGTGCATTGTCCAAGTAAAAAAGACGCTTACAAACAAGAGAAACAGCGTTTCTGTCATTTGTTTTCTTCATTCTACTCAATATCTCCCATACTATGTGCTCTGGTATGATATCCATCCACTGCAAAAATAAACAATTTATCGCAACAAGGTCAAATTTTCATCCCATACTCATTTATACCAATGCCCAACAATTAAAATTCGAAAATTCCAACATAGGATACACATCACGCGTGTATGTTGCTCTGTCGACTATCCCTTTGACACGAGAAGAAACACGATTACAAAAATGGTTAGATCTGGGCGAAATTTAAAAGGGGTCAAGGATTGATTCGTTCTGTAATGAATTGAACTGGGAATTGGAGAAAGAATTGGAAATTATGCATAACCCAAAACCCAATAGGGTGATTGATTGAATGGTAGGAGAATGAAGTGAAAAATAAAGTTTGAGATAACATGAAAAAGGAAGTAATGGATCCTTTGCCTACCTGTTCTTCACGACGTGAATGTCCCAGACCAGATCAGACCAAATAACCGACCAAACAAGATTTGTTTGCATATGAATCTAAATATCAATCATCATTTGAAACAGGATTTGCATTAGATATTTTTCTTACAACCTCTTCTCTTGATATTTCCTTTCTCAGGCCCCAAAACAAATACTTCCTCCATTGGGCTTTTTCTTTTAAGCCCAACTCAAACCATTAAAAGCCCAATGATGTTTCAACTTATCTAAACATTAACTTAACAATTTTAATTTCCACAGAATTATTAAATCCGCCTTCTTACGTAATATTTGATTATAAGTAAAAGTGTATATTTTATACGTACTAATTAATAAAATGTATCATTATGTAATATATATTTCTTTTTCAAAATATTTATGTGTGAATTGACATGGAAAATTCAATGGAGTGCATGAAGAATGACACGGAGAATTGAATACAAGATGATTTTTGGAGGAGTGATAAATTGAATGTATTATGCACAATACATCACTAAATGAAACAAAGCATGATAAATAATCGAATATTCGACAATGTGTTTAAATGTGTTAGTTGAAAATATCTACCTTGTCTAAGAGACGTTAATAAATAGTAGTTGAGTTTCATATCTACTATCCCATAATAAATAGGGTAGGGAACAAATATGACTTAACAAAGAAATCACCATAATAAATATGTGTAGAAAAAAAAATCAATTACTTAAAAGAAGAAATAAGATGAGTGGGTTCACCTTTGGTTTGACCTCTTAAATGCGTTCAAATTTAGATCGTAGTATAGATTTTTTTTTCGTTTTTTTAAGTTTCTACTTAAATGTGTTCGAATTCGGATACTACTCAATATGTTTTCATACTGATTTTATAACTTTAAGTTTTTTTTGTTTATTTTCTTCTCTTTTATTAGGATTATGACAAATTAATATCTTAAACGTTTAAATATATTTTCTCCTCTTAAATGTATTAATTAAAGATATCAGTACAAATTAGGAGTGAAAAACTTATTTTAAAGTATTTTTTTAATTCTACTCTTTATATTTTAATTTAATAGTTAATGATGAATTATATTTCAGAGTCATAATATTAGAAAATTTAAAAAATTGATGATAATTTGTGTAATAATAGAAGTAAAATATTTCCAAATAAAGCTTGAATCACTTTTACCACATTTATTTAACAATTATTAGTTAGTAATCATAGAACTTGTTCTGCTGCGACACGCGCATTCGGCGTTTGGATTTTAGCAAGTTAATGTGAATCACGTTTGTTTTCATGTTTTTGTGTGACGTGGGACATGTCAAATTACTCCAAGTGTTATAATTATCTAGGTACTATAATATGTTAAAAAAATATTATATTTTTATTTTTATTTAAATTTATTAAGTTTGATTTGAATGTACTAATGTATTTTATTTTCAGTTTGCATAAGTATTATATGAAATAGTATAACAAATGAACGATTGATATTTTCGGATAATCATGTTAACAAGTTTAATATCTACTGAATTATTCAATACCGTAATTTTATTTTTAATTAAAAAAATTCTAATACTCTTTTAAGACTCCACTTTAATTCTTGCATAAAAACCAAACTTGATTCAAACTAAAATTGTTATTATACTCATCACATAATATCTACCTTTAGTGTTCAAACAAACACGTAGTTTTAAGTACAAGACCTTATGATTTTACATTAATGTATAGTGAACTTTATATTTATATATATATATATATATATATATATATATATATATATATATATATATATATATATATATATATATATATATATATATATATATATAAAAATAATAATAATAATAATAATAATAATAATAATAACCTACACCCATGCAGTTAATCATGCCAAACAAGTTCCATTATATCAAAATCAAATAGAAAGTATAAAGCCAAACCTTAGGACAAATGTGTATGCGTTAGGTGTGGATATGAATTATTTTAATTAAAAAAGTTGCTCCACTTGAATATTAAAATAGAATATTGACAAATAATTATACATAATTTTTTACCTAATTATTTAAGATAATATTTATGGAAAAAATTAGTCCAAATTTGTATTCGGAGATTTCATGCTATTTTTCAAATAGATTTTGTTATACAACGTAAAATATAAATTTTTATATGTTAAAGTAAATTTTTGTAGGTCTAGTAAAAACAAATTTGAAATGTAATATTTTTTTATCATTTGAAAATATTTATAATCTTATCATTATTTAAAATAGAAATGTTATGTTCTACTTTAGTGTAAAATTTTGTAAAATAATAAAATTTATACGTAGGACTTTCATCGAAGATTTATCATTAAATTTTTTCTTATCTTGCAGCTTATTATTACATCTTTTAATTGTTACTTTTAATAATTTTAAAAAATTCCCATATAACATGACATCGCACTACATATTTAATGATTTAAGTATTACATTATTTAATTTAAATAAAAAGTTCGGACTTAATACTTAATATTCAATGACCTAAAATTATGATTTTGTTATCAATATATATATATATATATATATATATATATAATATAAAATATTTATTTCATACTCTATCAAAATGGTAGTTATGCATAATAATCCTGCTAAAATAATTTCATCAATTTACGAATATGGTTATCAATTTCGAGACGTCTATGAGTTGAAATTTGAGAAAAAGTAAAGTTAACAATCTTGTCTCACTCTTTTCTTCTTCATTATTATCATCAGAATCAATGTTCCAATGATTAGAGTTTATTTGTCTCATAACATAAATATTGTGAATTATTTGAGAACTCTAATATTACATTTCTGAATAATACGATAAATTTTCTTATGCTTTAAGAAAGTATGATAATGGAATCCTTTGTTTTTTATTAGTTCCTTTGTCTTCTTTTTCATTATTATATATTATATATTATTTATATTTTTTTTCATTTTTTACTATAAAATTTTATTTATTCATCTCTTTAATTGTTTTTTCGAAAGTTAGTTAGATAGTTATCTATTTCTGAATATGACTTTCTATGAACTGTTACAATCAACTCAAAATGGAGAGTTCACTATGAAAGAAACAATTTAAATCATAACATTTGTTTTTAGTAAATTTTAATTAAATTCAGATTTTATCATTTTATTCAAGAAGATAAACAAGTGATGCAACATATTACTTTAAAAATTACAATCCACACAATTTCACAGTTTATTTTATTTAACTATCCACACAATTTTAATTTGTAATGATCATGTATGGAATTTAAATTAAAAATAGTATACAAAATGATTTTGCTACTAAAATTATGATATTTACTTTTAGTATACACGTTTTCTATTCTCATTTATTTCGTCATACATAAGCACTCCACGTATATATTCAAAAGGTTTCGAAAAGGTGATTATACTTTTAGTAAATTATTTTAAATAAAAGCAAAACTTTATATATATATATATATATATAT
>Ga0214542_1009756_pt1 | contig 14606 bp, 9 predicted proteins | sample CNSS1metaG_FD_160096 | JGI IMG/M metagenome (GOLD analysis project Ga0214542, IMG submission 160096) | Root nodule microbial communities from cowpea collected in UCLA plant growth center, Los Angeles, California, USA - CNSS1 | ecosystem: Host-associated > Plants > Roots > Nodule | place: USA...
AAAATAAATATATATAATATATATATATATATATATATATATATATATATATATATATATATATATATATATATATATATATATATATTAATTTTTCTTTTTGAAATTATATATTAAGTCATTCCATCTAAATATTCAATTTTTTCTTTTTACATTTTTACATAAAAAAAAATCCCTATTTAAAATTATAATAATTTAAAAATATTAAAAATGTTTATATAAAGTAACATTTGTCACATTAAATATTTAAAAATTACAAGTTTCACTTTACATTTATATTTTTAATATTTTAAAAAAATTATATGTTTAAATAGGAATTATTTTTATGTTAAAATGTATAAAAAGAATAATTTGAATATTTAGATAAAATAATTTCATATACAAATTTATAAAAAATATTTTAACATTTGCTGATAGCTTCTGAAGAGCATTGTTGGCAACGTGTAGAACAGAGGTCTCCATTTCCATTACTGGTGGTTTGTTTGTGGGGGAAGGGATGTCAAATGTGTTTTAGATTTTGAAAGCATTACTGACTGTCAAATCCATAACGTGTTTTGGTTTAGTTAGCATACTAGATTGTGAAGTTCGTAATGTTTTCGAATTAACAATTGCACCGAATTCAATCTATAACAATATATATTATATAACGAAGATTCTTCTTTTTATCTACATTTCAAAATTTTAATTTTATTTTCTAAAATATAATTATTTATTAAATTTTTAAAAATTAACTATTATTTTTATAAATTTTTTATAAAATCGTTTATCTTTATTTTTTATTTATTTATCAATGATTCTTTCATCTTTTCTGATATATTTCACTTTATTTAAAATAAATATAATTTTATTTTATATATTAACTAATAACATTATAATATTATTATTTATTAATATAATATTATATATATATATATATATATATATATATTTAAAAATATATATATAACAATAGTGTTTACGCTAATAATTCATTTACACTGATAATTCATAAAGTATTTAGCCATACAATCGTTACGGATTTGAAAAATCGGAATGTATTCCTAATCTAAAATGTTTCCGCATCACAAACACCCCTTCCCACAAATTCACCCACCAACAGCGAATGCGAAAACTCAGCCATCTCAAATGCGATGCACGCAACACTTTCTTCTTCAAAGCCTTTGAGTAATGGTGGTGCAAAGCTTTGTGCTATGGAGGTACAGACCGTCGAACATTGCAATGGAGGTGTAGGGACTTGCAGCTTCCACTACATGGCATTGCATCTTTGCTGCAAAGGAGGTGTGGCCTTTCGACAATTGATGTGCAAAAAATCTATGGAGGTGTGGTGGCAGCTTCTATGACAAAGATGGAGTTAGGTCATTTCAATATTAGGGTTTTAAATATTCTTAAAATCAAAGTTAGTTAGATAAATCTATGGAGGTGTGGTGCATGATGATAATATGACTGCGTAAGAGGAAATAGCATCTCTTTTAATGGGTTACCCAATGTGTGGGTTGAAAAAAACTTTACCTCCAAAGTCTCCTTTTAAAGTGGGTAATGGTGAAGATAAAATTGGACCTGGTCCCACAACAAGACTTTAAAAAACTTCTAAATATAACATCTTCGGCATGAATCAAAGGTCAAGTTAAGTTGCATCGAGTTAAAGATTAAGTAAAATTGTTCTAAACTGAAGTTCAAGTTGAGTCAGCACAAGTTAAAGGTCAAGTGAAGTTGGTTCGAACCAAAGTTGAAGTTAAATCAGCTTAAGCCAAAAATCAAGTTGAGCCGTCTCGTATCGAAGATCATGATGCATCAGCTTAAAGTTAAAAGTCAAGACAAACCAACTCAAATTGAGACTTAAGATAGGTTGTCTCGAATCAAGAGTCAACTTTATTGTATATAGTTAAATTTAAACTAACAAGATTGAGAGTTTTAAATACTAAGTTTTAAAAAAGATTTTGACTAATCATCTACATTTTGAAAAACACATTAAAACTCTACGTTTAGATCGTGGGACAAATTTATGTGTTGATGTAAATTGTGTTAGGAATAATCTAAGTAAGTTTAAGTCTGACACAGTATAAAAATAACAAAATTAAATTTTATATTAAAAAATTCATAAATTTAATATATTGAAGTTTTAGATTAAAAATCATGTCAATTTCTTTATATATATATATATATATATATATATATATATATATATATATATATATATATATGATGGGGAAAACAATAACAAACAATATACCAGAGAATGCAGCGGATATAATTTTCCCTAACTTGCAAGAATCTATGAGGAGAAATAATCAAAGAGCAGCAATAATAAATCACCAAAAGCACAAATAACACTAGTGCAATAAGGACTTTTTGCCCCGGTTATTTTCCTCATTTTACCTCGGGTCTGGAACCGAGGCATATTGGGGCGAGGCCAAAAGGTACCCCTTTTGGCCTCGGTTATTACCCGAAACCATAGACTCCCTTTTATGCCTCGGTTCTAAATGAACCGGAGCCATAGGGTTCCTTTTCTGCCTCGGGTCCACGAGAACCGAAGCCATATGGTAAATGCAGAAACTTCCGCAGATTCTCCCGTGTGCACTCCTCCGAGTGTGACAACTATTTTAGCAGCCACCGTTGCTGCCACAACTGTATGGTGGGCTGCCCATGGATTGCTTCCTCTGTGTACTCCACTTCACACACCCTTTGCGTGTCCTCTTGCACCGCCCAGTGAACCTCCATCCATGGCTCCCACTGAAACACAACACAAAATCCAACAATGAGGTTAAGCCAAAAAACCCTCCTCTGCAAGATCAGATACTGGATCCAGAACAATCGGAAGTTCTGTAAGCTCAACACTCGGTTTCGAATTCACCAGGTGTTTCTTCATCGGAATCTGAGGAGAAGGGTGATACCAATGTAAATACCGCATCAAAGGCTACTAATGATGAGATGAACCAAGCAGTTTCGAACTCACCCGCGGCGGAAGGTGATTTGCAATCGGTGAACTTGGACAGCACGACGGAGGCGACGACGCACGACTATTGACGGAGGATGCTGGTCGGCGAAGGAGGCAGAGCATGGTGGTGGTGGCAGAGCGGAGAAATTCGCGCAAAGAGAAGAGAGTTGGGGGAGACGATGAATAGTAGCTAGGGCTCGCGAATTGGGATTTTTAACAGCCTTTATGGCCTCGGTTCAATTAATAACCGCGGCCAAAAGCCCATTTATTGCCTCGGTCCTTAAAGACCCGAGGCCAAAAGCCTGATGCTGATGGCATTTTTGAAAATTTGAAAACTGACGCTGCCTTTATGGCCTCGGTTCAATTCATAACCGAGGCCAAAAGCCCATTTATTGCTTCGGTCCTTAAAGACCTGAGGCCAAAAGCTTGATGCTGATGGCATTTTTGAAAATTTGAATACTGACGCTGCCTTATATGCTTCGGTTCTATTGCAACCGGGGCCAAAAGTTGGACAAAAATTGCAAAAATGTCACCGCCTCCTTATAGGCCTCGGTTCAGCGGCAACCGAAGCCTATAAGGCGAAGTAAAATGTCAAATCTGCACTAGTGTAAAGGCACCAAGATTTTTAACGTGGAAAACCCCTCAAATCAAGGGTAAAAACCACGAGTCGTCCAGACCAAAGAAATAGATTCACTATGATCAACAAGAGTACAAACCCAACCAAACAACAAAGCAACAAAGCTTTCAAATAGAGAAGAACAAGAGAGGAAAACCTCTAAAAATCACTGCTGCAGTGCGAAATTAATATCTCCCAACTCAGACCTCGTATCAACGATCCAACCGGTCAGAATGAAGATCAATGAGTCCCGAACCTGCTGTAAAAAATTCAGCCCGATCCAACGGTGAACGAATCCGTACCGCTGATTCTACTGTGACAGCTCTGTGAAAAACGTGAACAGATTTTTCCCTCTACCTCTCCCTCTATATGTTAGGGCTTTCCGTGTGTTCTAACTCTATTATTCTGCCTCTCTCTTTATTTTATAGCCCCCTCTCCACTAGGTTAAGTGAGACATGGGCTTCTCAAATTTTGGGCCTTTTCTCCACATAGGAAGGGAGTCCAATACCCAACAATATATATATATATATATATATATATATATATATATATATATATATATATATATATAAATCATTAGACAAACAAAGACCTTATGTTCTTGAAGATTGGAGACTTGAAAATATAAAAGATCAAAGGAGTTTAGTTCTAATTTGTTGGTGTGGAAGCCAATCAACACGTAAGTGGCATGTTTAAGGACAAGGTTCTAAAATAAAGGTAAATAATGCTTGTGCAATGGATTGTTTCATAGAGTTTATCAACCACGACACTATCAAAGTATTGTATTCCCAAGCAGCGAACAGAGACCTCTTACTCAACATAATTAACAAACATCGTCATGCAGTGAATTGTAATAAAGAAAATTTGATTATTCGGACAAATGTGAAATTGTTGGTTTTTAGATGTTGGAATCAATTTTAAAATACTATATCACATAATTTATAAGAATGTAGTTAATATTTATATAAAACCATTTAGTTTAAAAGTAAGAAAGTCTCACTAACAACCAAATTAATGGTTTATTTATAAATTTCATTAAAACTTTCATATGGCAAAGATATTATAAAAATGATTTAAATATAATATAACAAAAACACAATGAATATAACAGATTTTAAATATTATAGGGTGTACCGCTTTTAGGACAAGGCATATAAAATAAATACAATTTTGGTAACCAAACGAGACTAGATAATAAAATGTCGACCAAACACTATATATTAAAATATCAGCCAATAATATATAAATACAGGAAACGATTGGATGAAACAAACGTTAATAAAACACACAATTGAACTTATTGTGGTTAATTGAAAGATAATATTAACAGATAATTTAAATAATGATCGAATACATTATCATATTATAAATTTTATGATTGGAAATATACAAACTAATAATGTAAAAATCAATACTATAATTCTATTTAATTGATTGTAGCATAGTACACTGACGGACCTAACGAGATAGGAAAAAAAACTTCGTGACTTTGTTAAAATTATTACTAAATATATAAAAAAATATTATTTTATTTTGTTCTCTTAAATTTTATATATTTATTTTTGTCAACATATTTACTTTATTGATTTAAAGTCTTAGATCCGTTATTAATATAAAGCAATATTAGAGTTGAAGTAGATACTTCATAGAAAAAAAAAGAAGAGAAAGGAACCTCATGATGAAGCTCTCGAGGAATAGGATTAATGTTCAGCAATTGAATAACATTAACAACAGCAACTGTTTTGTGATTCATGCTTTATATAATAATTCCTGAAGCCTGAACCAGTTTTTCAAAGTCTACACCATCATGTATGAACACTAATATCCAAATCTAATGCCCAAATTTGACTTCATTAATCTATTATTTTAGCAAATCATCATATTGCACGCTATCTCATTTGCCGATTAATTTTATGGACACATTGTCCAAAAATTAGCTATCAGTATTGCAATGTCCTTCGAGCTGAAAAAAAGTTCATGCCAATAAAACTTAGAAAAAGACTTTCGTTTGACTAATATAAAGTCGTTTTTACTAGTTAATTTATTTTTGAAATAAGACTTTAGTTAGGCTAATATAAAGTCGTTTATAGAAGTTAATTTATTTTTGAATTTTTAAAGACTTTAGTTAGACTAATATAAAGTCGTTTCTAGAAGTTAATATGAAATTTGAAATTATATTATTTCTGAAGTCTTGTAATTTGGATCCAAGAAAAAAAATCAAAGTATTTGAAAATCATTTTGTCAAAACGTGCAGGATAACAAACTGCAAAAATAAGTGATAGAATATTTTTTTTCTCATACCAACCGACAATGTGAAAAAAGCTACAACAAAGAGATGATGAATTTCTACTTCATGGTAGAATTGTTTTATAACTGGTTATAGATCAATAAATTCTATTTCATGTTAGAATTTGTTGCTACAGAATGACTTAAAATCTTTAATAATTGAATCAGAATTAAAACTTGCTGTAATATCCCTTTCAATATAGATTATCATATTACTTTCTAAAAATTCAGTCTTCATTTTATTTCTCAACTTGTTCTTGATTATTTTCATTGCAAAAAAAAGATATTTTAGTTGTAGCTATAGAAATTGGAAAAATCATGACATGAATGCAACTTTATATAAGCCCTCCGTACCTCATCAATTTAATTTGGTGGGTATTGTCAAATTTGATGACGCTTTCCCGAATCACGTTCGAAAGAATTTTTAAATTCATTATATGCAACTCTAGGAACTTTAGTGAGTTATTTTTCATTTTCTTTAATTCTTGAATTCTTATGAAGTTTTTCAAGTTTGGTAGATGTAGATACATTTTTTTCATCTTCATCACAAGTCTTCCTTTTGAAGGAAGAATCAAATTGTTTACTCTTTATCATATTTTTTCTAATATGAATTTGTCATCGCTCACCTATTTAGGAAAAGATAAAATTATGAATACCTTAAATTAAACTTCAAAACCAAGACTCAATATTTTAAGAAAATTAACAACTTCTAAATGATTAGCTTCCTTTACCTTTAAGTAGATTCCTAATACTGTTCTTTCCTTACACAACTTCAAAGCCTAAAATAGTTCTATATACACAAATAAGAGTTCGGTCAATAATTAGATCATGATTTTATTATCTCTAACAGATAAATATTGCCTATAATGTAGAAAAGCCACATACATGAGAAAAATTTATTGCTTTGAAAGAAAAAGGGGTAGAAATTGACAATGTGAAAGAATTTATGAAATTTATGGAAGAACTCTCTCAAATTGCTGATAAGTCTCTCGTTGGGACATTGATGAGTTCGTTAACTATCATGAAGTTTTACGGTTCACGTTCTATGAACGAGCATGTGATCGAGATGACAAATTTCGTAGCAAGACTTAAGTCTCTAGGAATGACAACAGATGAAGGTTTTCTCATGCAATTCATTTTCAACTCATTACAGTTTGAGTATGGTCCGTGCCAAATAAACTACAACATTATGAAAGACAAGGAGAACATGCACAATATGTTAGTTCAGGATTAGACCAGACTGAATAACTTAGGAAACCACTTTGTTCAGTATATGAAGAATCAAGAAACTAGAAAGAAAGTTATAAAAAAAAACATGGAAAGGGTAAAGGACCATTGAAGATTGACGAGTCCACAACCAAAATCAAGAAGATGAGAAATGTCATTTATGCAAAAAGTCTGGACATTTCCAGAAGGATTGTGTAAAGCATAGAGTTTAGCATAATACTTACATATGTTTTGGATTAAACTTAACTGAAGTTCCCCATAATACTTTGTGGATTGATTCTGGATGTACGACTCATGTTTCTAATATAATGTATGAATTTCTTTCAACCCGAACCATAAACCCAAATGAGATGTTTGTCTTCATAGATAATAAAGACAAAGTTCCAGTGAAAGCCGTTGGGACTTATCGTCTAATCTTCGACACTAAATATCCCTTAGACCTTATCAATACTTTTTATGTACTTCATATCATTAAAAATTTATTTTCTTTGTCTAAACTTAATGTTGTTGGATACCCTTTTAAGTTTGAGAATGGTCGTTGCAGTTTAAGCCTATTTTAACCAACTACGATGGCTTAAAACTATCACTTTGTATATGCATTGAAAAAAGTCATGTTTTACACGTTGAAATACTTACTATCAACCAAATTAATGGTTTATTCCAATAAGTTTATTTAAAAATTTCATTGGGCTCATAGATATTATAAAAAGAATTTGAACATAATATAACATAAAGACATTGAATACAGTAGATTTTAAATATTATAGGGTTTAGCGTAGTTAGGACAAGGCATATAAAATAAATATAATTTAGGTAACGAAACGAGACTATATAATAAAGTATATCCACCAAACGTGACCACTAACTATATTAAAATATCAGCCAATAATATATAACCTTTTGACTTATTTATTTATGATGCGTAGCTGGTTCATCTAGAGATTGGCATCATACGAAAATTAACGGGGAAATAAGTAATTGGGGAAGGATTTGATTACACAAGAACCCAAATGATGAAAACAGTGAGTATTCACCAATCTTGGCAAAACAACTAAGATTTGTGTACTCAACGTCTTTTCTCTGATCTTCAAACTGGTGCTGCTGTGGCGAACACTTCAACCTGCCACCACCGGTTGTGTTCCGGCGTGAAGGAGGTTTTATCCTGCACTCAAACTAACTGCAAGTTTTATTGTTACTCATCCGCAAGTAAGTATCTATCATTATTAAAAAAAATTCATATCTCTGGTTAATTTTATTTTAATTTTTTTTAAAAAAATATTTATAAATTTTATTATGAAAAAAATTTTGTAAAATAATACTTACTAATGGTATAATTTTGTAAGAAATAATTATTTACAAAAAAATTACTTTTCGATTAAAATTTTTAGAAAAAATAGCAGAAAAAATATTTTTTTTACAAATTTTCTTAACATATTTATAAGAAAATTTATGTGGAATATAAAAAATTTTAGTAGGGAATTTCTTGAATAATGTTGAATTATTTGTGACAAAAAAATGATGGATTTGGTAGCTCGAAAAGCAGATCTATGACGGGTTTGGCTTCCCTAAGCATGGATCAGTTTACCCATGAGCTTTACTGAATTTTCATTAAGTTCTAATAACACTTTTAGCTTGTTCATGAAAATAGCTCCCCCTGCAGAGAAAAAGAAGCTACGGGTCTGTCCTGTTCTAGTCTTGTTAATAATTGCACTGCTGCACGTAGAACATTCTTTTAAAGCCTAGAAAGTGTAACTGTAACAAATAATAGACTGTAGAATTAAATCTATAGCAAAAAGAAAGAAAAAAAAAAGTTTGGAAAACTGTGTTTCTTTTCATGGTTTTCTGTCAAAAGGTTATCTAACTTTAGAAGGTGGAACCTTTGGATACCCTTTGTTCTAAAGAAGAGGAAGATGTCTTTGACACATTGAAATTGACATATTAATCCAAAAGGAAAGAGTTGTTAAGGTTTTTATGGTTAATTAAAGTTACCTAATAAGAATAAAGTATATTATGTTTACTCTTGCTTATGTTATGAAATCTACTTAATATTTTTTTTATAAGTATAGTCTAGATGAATACCGGCATTCGTCGTATAACACTTATATCTATGAATTAGTTTATTAGTTTGTATTGATAAATTTATTAAATAGGAAAATTGATGATCTAAGTTATAATGGTTGTTAGTTTTATTATTCTTATAATTTATGATTTGCATAATTTGTTTTGTTTAAATGAAAATTGATAAACTACAACATTTAAAATATTTCTAGATAATTAAATATAAATTAAAAGACTTTGTAAAAAAATTATATCTTGAAATTAAAAGGCTTAAATACCTTTTTGTCCCAATTTTTGTGAGTTTTATTTCATTTGGTCCTATTTTTTTCAAAATGTTTAAAATGGTCCTAATTTTTGTAATTTGCAGTCAATTTGGTCCTTTTTGCATATGTCGTTTCAATCGTTAACGGAAGGTGAACAGTAACTACCACTTGTCACTCCGTGATTTTTTTAATTTTTAAAATATATTTTTTAATTTTAAAAAAATTAAAAATGTTATTCACATGTCAAGTCAGCATTGTGACATGTGGCAGTATCTTGTTGTTATATTCAATTTGATCTCACTTTTTGTTAATTTTGTTCAATTTAGTCATAATTTTCGTTATTTTTGTTCAATTCAATCCCAATTTTGTCTCTATCCCAAATGACCAAATTTATTTTTTATATAAATGTTATATTGAAAATTTTATTTTTATTTTTATTAAAATTTATTTTAAATATTTCTTTCATTATTTTTATACCAAACCTAACTATATTTTTTTAGGGAAATTATTATATATGTTTGATTTTTGATACATGTAAAAAATAGGGTTAAAGTTAGTTTAAAATTAGAGGAAATATTCTTCATTATTTTTAAAATTAGAAGGACAATTCTTCATTATTTTTTAAATGAGTCAGTACAACATTTATATTGAAATTAAATTTGGTTAATTTGGAGAGGAGCAAAATTGGGACTCATTTGAATAAAATTAACAAAAATTGAAACTAAATTAAACAAAATTAACGAAAATTGCGACAAAATTGAATATAAACCACGAGATACTGCCACATGTCACAATGTTGACTTGACACGTGAATAACATTTTTAAAATTAAAAAATATTTTAAATTTTTTTTAAAATTAAAAAAAATTAAAAAATTAAAAAAAAATTAAAAAAACTACAGAGACACATGGCACTGTTCACTTCCCCTTAACGATTTGAACGACGTCTGTAAAAAGGACCAAATTGACCACAATTATAAAAATTAAGACCATTTTGAACATTTCAAAAAAATAGGACTAAACGAAGCAAAACTCAAAAAAATTGGAACCAAAGAACTATTTAAGCAAAATTAAAATTATTGTAAAATGTCAAATAGTCATTTTATCTATATATAAAAATATCACGCACACCCAGAGGCACGTCCACACAATCAATTAATTACTTATACTTTTTATTTAATAAAAAATTAATGAATATATAAATATATTTTTCAAAGGTTATATATTATTGGCATGATATTTTAATATAGCTAGTAGTCATGATCGGTGGACATTTTGTTATCTAGTCTAGTTTCCTTACCAAAATTACATTTATTTTACATGCCTTGTTCTAACTGCGGTATACCCTATAATATTTAAAATCTATTATATTCGATATCTTTCTGTATATTATACTTAAATCCTTTTCATAATATCTTTGCGCCCATGAAAATTTTAAAGAAAATTAGAAATAAACCATTAATTTGGTTGTTTGTAAGAGTTTCTTTCTCTAAAGTAACTTTTAAACTACTGGTTTTATATAAATATTAATTACAGTCTTAATATTTGAATAAGTTATTATATTATTTTTCATGTTACAGAGGTTTAACCAAATGGAGGGAGGATCGAGAGATTTAGCCATTGAAATAGAACATTTAGAGAGAGAATGGACTAAGACGCTTCAAGATGTGAATCCTCCAGAGATGGATGAAATCCATATGCAAAGCATTTATAGGGTACCACCAAATATTCGTGATTATAATCCCAAAGCCTACACACCTCAAATTGTTTCCGTTGGTCCTTATCATCACAACAGTTTTGAGGCAATGGAAAAGCTTAAACTCAAATATCTCAAGGGACTTCTAAATCGAACAGAAATACCTATAAGGGAATTTCTTGCCAAAATTAAAGATTTGGAAGAAAAAATTCGAGTTTGTTACGCAGACAGAATTATATACCAGGGTCATGATTTCTTAAATATGATTCTAGTTGATGCTTGCTTTATAATTGAACTTTTTCTAAGATGTCATGACTATTATGGCTGGAAGGGAAAAGATCCTTTGTTGCTAAAACCATTGTTGGAAAATAATATTTGCGTTGACTTGCTAATACTGGAAAATCAACTTCCATTCTTTGTTCTTGAACAACTTTACAACCTCATCGGTATGAATGAGAAATTACTCGACATTACTTTCGACTATTTTGAAAGAATACCTTTAGGAATCGTGTGTCCAAGAGAGAGTCCAAAACACTTCACTGACTTGTTAAGGTCTTGTATAATATCATCATCAGAGCTTGGTCTTGGAAAACCCGAAGAAGGTAAAGAAGTTAATCATGTATACAGTGCAAGCCAACTAATGGAGGCAGGCCTTAAGTTCAAGATCAGTCCAAATAAAAGCTTACTTGACTTGACCTATTCTAAACATGGAGTGTTGAGCATGCCAATCTTCAATATAGATGACAGTACAGAAGTTTTGTTGAAGAATATGATGGCATATGAGCAATGCCACCCTTCTGCTACAGACATCATTACACAATATGTAGTGATTCTTGATTTTCTTATCAACACTGAAAAAGATGTCGACGTACTTATTGACAAGAAAATTATTGTCAATTTGATGGGTGATGCTAATAAAGTGGTTACAATGATTAATAATCTGAACTCAAATCTTCCTATGACATATTTCAATTCACACTATTTCTCCATCTGCAATAGTTTGAATGAATTCTACGAAAATCCTCGGAACAAGTACAAGGCTATCTTCGTACATGAGTACTTCAACACTCCTTGGAAAATAGCATCTACTATTGCTGCAATTGTGCTACTTCTGCTCACGTTTATTCAGACCGTATGTTCAATCCTCTCACTATTTCAGGGTAAGAAATTATGATATATTAATACTTAACTATTGTTATGAAATGAGTTACAACTGATAAAATTAGTTATGTTAAATGTGCAGGTAATTAATGAGATATGGTCGTTAGATCAGGAACAAGAACGTCAGTCAAGGGAAGAAGACGTTGATCATTGTATCTGATTGTGTAAGTTGTATTTGTAAGAGAATCTTGTAATAAGATGATTCACTTTATCGTTGTTTTCTTTCCTCAAGATAAAGATTCAACTGCTTTTCTAATTTTTCCACTCTGTGCTTAACTTTAACAACCTTTTATTCACTAAGTACTTTATTACGAGCTCTTAGATGATTGTAAATATTTTAAGCTTCAAACAACATCTTTCCTTTTATCATAATTATTCAAATATTTTATTATTATTTTGATCATATATATCATGTGAGAGAACAGTAATTAAGAATATAAAATGTATGTATAAATTGTAAAGTGGTAACTGGAAATGATTGGTACAGACGTTTATAGCTGGCGCTTTTATTGGAGATGTGTTTGGTACATATGTTTAGTGGCTGACTTTTCCTGTCAACTATGTGCTTAGAAGTTTCTGTAAAAAGATGAATATAGGTCAGACACCCATTTCAAGAACCTAACTAGCATATCGTAGTATTTTAATTTTTAATTTTTAAATTTTTTTGGTTTAGAAGAAGAAACAAATTGTGACATATCAAGTCAGTGTTGTGTTAAGTGGTATTGAGTGCTACGTCTCAGTGTTATTGTCACATAGCAATATCTTGTATTAAATTTTTAGTCATCTCAATTTAGTCTCCAATTTGGTTAAAATATCTCAAAATTATCATTTTTGTTAATCTTTTATAAACACCGTTAATTGAACAATAACTTAGCATTGATTAGTGCTGAAATAGTGACAAAAGATAAAAAATCAGTGACATAACATAAAAAAGAAAGATGATTTAAGAATTAAAAATAAATTAAAATTAGGATTTGTAACTGGACCGTAATAATTTCCACAACCTACTGAATTTGAGAACAATCTAACCCACCCATTCCACAAGCATAGTCTAGTGCTGCTTGAATAGAAGCTTCAGGATCCTTGCTTTGCCACACACTAACTCTGCCCCTGAATGGCTGGAGCATTAGTGTTTGTAGGAGGTGGTTGAGGTTGGGGATTTGTAGTGTAGGAACATTTCCTGATGATGCTCAATGATGCTGGATTTGTGGGGAAAACTACATTTGTGACAGGAACTTTTTTTCTTGTAATCAGCAAAACAAATGTTAATTGCATAGAAATTGATGCAGTTGATCCTATTATAGATGTTGCTTCTCTGAATCGGGATAGTTTCTTACCAGGTTTCATCTTTGGGGCTGGATCCTCATTATACCAGGTATTAATTGAGAATAATGAGATAGAATAATCAACTACTAATTAGTACTTAATGTATCTGTTCATTTCAGTAATAAGACATGGTCTTAATTATGTTTTCCTCGTAAAATGTAATATAGTTCGAAGGTGGTGCAAAAGAAGGTGGTAGAGGACCAAGTGTGTGGGATATTTTCACCCATAAATATCAGGGTATAAATTTTTTTTCCTGGATATTTAACTTGTTATCTTTTATCTATGGTTTGTTTAATATCTTAAAAGGAATTATAATTTACATTTATAATTTACTATATCGAGTATTGTGTTTGCTTTTATTTTAATCGTTGGTGCAATATAATAACATATACATTACACATAAATTTTACAGGAAGATGCTAAATTTATGAAGAATATGAACTTGGATTCATACAGATTCTCGATTTCTTGGTCCAGGATACTACCAAGTCAAAATGCTGAACGATGATCATTTTAGATTAAATTTGATTTAAGATTTTAGTTTGACAATATAAAATTTGATTTTTACAAACAATACGCAGATAGAAAGCTTAGCAGAGGTATAAACCAAGAAGGGATTGGCTATTACAACAATGTCATCAACGAACTATTGGCTAATGGTAAGGTTCTGTTAGTATTTTGAGGTTGTGAAGGGGATAGTTGAAGGGATAGAGAAAATGTGTAGATAGTAGAGTGTGAAAGTTGTAGTTGGAAGGAGTATGTAGTTGTAGTAGTGAGAGTGGTGTGTTAGATGTGGTCTTAGTTCTTGACCTTCATCAAATGATTGAGTACATGGGTATTTATAGACCTATAGAGTATTCTAGAAAGTACTAGCTACAACTTGTGTGGAATGTTCTAGATTTTTTGCCTATGTAGAATGTTCTTGATATTTTTCTTCATATCTTAGGCTTTTCTACTTTGTTCTAGAACTTTCATTACATTTCAATACTTTTATCTTATGATTTTCTAGATTCTTCTAGAATTTGCATTACACTTTAATA
>Ga0214542_1009758_pt1 | contig 14604 bp, 4 predicted proteins | sample CNSS1metaG_FD_160096 | JGI IMG/M metagenome (GOLD analysis project Ga0214542, IMG submission 160096) | Root nodule microbial communities from cowpea collected in UCLA plant growth center, Los Angeles, California, USA - CNSS1 | ecosystem: Host-associated > Plants > Roots > Nodule | place: USA...
TATATATATATATTAATTAACTCTAACAAACCTTCCATTATACAAACACTATTAAATGGAGATTTGCTTGCAAGCTTAAAAGTGAAACACAATAAAGAACATAAACTACTGACATTGTTGATTAGATCACACACTATACTAACATGATTGCAGAAGTAACATTACATAGAAGCAGATTGTTCTATATATAGGAATAAAGTATGTGCTATAATAACTTACATTTATAAGGAAGATAGTGTTGTAGATAGTGACATAATAAGCAAGTGTTTTTACTACCTACAATGAACCAAAATGAAAAAGGGAATTAGAGTTGTTCCACATTTGCATAATTAACCAAAAGTTCCCTATAAAGGCAAATTTGTTAAGAGGTTCTAAAAGTAAACGAATAATATCGTCTAATATTAGCAGGAATTATTTCATTATCTTTTTGCGACATTACACATGTTTCATCTGCCTCATTTACTCCTCTTCTCTCATCATGTAGAAGACACATTGTATATCCTTTTAGAAAAGGTTTAAGAATCAAGTGGTCATACACTACTTCACGATCCTACCATTTGTTAAAGTTGGATTTTTGACACGGACATACGATTTTCCCTATTACACCAGTATTAACAAATGCAAAGTCCAAAAATTTGTTTAAGTCATCCATATATTAATGTGTGTTTCTTGGCATGTCTATCTAAGATTTATCCATTGGAAATGGGGTCTAATCAAGCTAAAATAATTCATACATTATTTTAGGATAACAATAATAAATATAACAAAGGAAAATAATGAATGCTCCTTTCCTATCTAAAGTAAAAATTGGTTGAACAAGCCATATGTATATATAATTTCAGAGACTTCTTACTAACAACTGAACATTGAGTAATATATTGTACAAATAATGTGCCTAGCTAACTCCATTCATACCACCTTAATTACTTTTAATTATTTTGAGGGTAAAGAGAAAAATGGGTTAGTGAAGAGTAAAGCTTAATCCATGTATGTGTGTATAATAATGTGTAAAGTTCAAATTATTGGTCCCTTGGAAGCAAATTGCATATATTGAATTGACTTAAGCACAAGACTATTTCAATAGTCTTATTATTCCCCTGTGATTCATTTGTCTATATGAACCTAAATAAAGGGAAAATTATTGAAGGAAGATGTCCATCTTTTTCTTTTGTCAACAATCTCCCCCTTTTTTATGATGGCCAAATTTTGTTGAAGACTTGTGATATGTCCTATTCTTCATAAACAATTTAAGAGAAAAGAGCAATTAGCTCAAAAGAGAGATAAATTACTTTTCTCCCCCTTTTTAAAACACAAGGTATTACAAGACATCAATAAACATATATCTTCCCCTCAAAATACGTTATTACAAGATATCAACACAAATATATCTGCCCTTTTTTTATCATAATAAAAAATGAATTCTTTAGACAACTCCCCCTAAATCAGATAACTTAATTTCCCCTTTTGATAGAAAAAAATAGTTCAAGAGATAAAACTCCCCCTACATGTAATATTTCCCTTTTTTGATAAAAACAAATACTCCCCCTAAATCAAAGACTCTCCCTAAATCTAAGAGAGACTCTAAAGTTTAGAGAAACAATAGTTTATTTAAATAAGGGAAGATTAAAAAAATGATTTTTATAATTTCCATTTATGAATGCCAATAATTTAAATGTTTGAAAAACTAATACAAATGGTAAAAAATTTGAGCTTTCGTATTCAACTTCACAGGATAATTGATTATGACTATTGATAATTGACTATTAGTTCATCAGTTTTTCTCAAAAATTTCCAGAACATCAGATAATCAATTATTTTTCATAATAATCGATTATTTCATAATGATAATCAATTATGACTTGAAATAATCAATTATTTTCATGGTGATTTCTGAAAAACAATAAAAATGGTCATTTATTCACAATTTAAGACACATTACTAACATTCAATATGCTTATATCTTTTCTAACATCATAAAACATACTAGGATACCATAGAAACGTTCTTAAATTTGAAATAACCTACAAGACAGAAAACAATAACATTTTGGTGCCCAAATACTTATCTGGGTCCTTAGAGGTTAGAAACAGGTTACTTTATAATAGGAATCCAAGCGTACCTTCCATTACGAACGTCAAATTGTTTGATTCTACATTTATTTGAAGTGCACCCCTTTTGCATACAATAGAAACATGTAACACAATTTATATTCCTATAATGAGTTGTTACTTTCTCTACCCATACCCTATGACTTCTTTTATATTTATTTTTGTTTTTAGGAGCATGGTTATTTCTATTTCGACTCTTTTTTCTAAAAAAAAATGGTTTTTCAAAAGTTTTATTTTCTAATGCATCTTCAAGTTGTTTTTCTAGAATATTTAAATAAAAAACATAGCTTTTGCAAGATGCACATTCGATAATTTCAGTCTCTTTATTTTCTAAAATTAAATTTTATTTTTTAAGACTTTTTCTTCTTCAAGAGACTTTTCAAACTTACTTTGTAACTCTTTAAAATCATATTTTAATTTCTTGTGAGAAATATCTAATTTACTAGATTTATGAAGTAGTTATTGAAATGAATCATATAAAGAATCATAGTCATTGTCATTACTAGAGTTGTATGAGCTTGAAGAAGAACTTGAATCGTTATCCTCCCATTTCTTTTTCTTAAAAAACTTTTCCCTTCTTTTCTTTACCCTTTTTAGTATTGGGCAGTCTGCTTTTACATGACCTGTTTGACCACATTCATAGTAATTGTAATTTGAAACAAAGTTTTGGTTTTCATTTTTATACCTTTTGTGATGTTCTCTATTTTTGCTCTTCATAAACTTTGTGAACTTCTTTATCATCAGACTCGTATTCTCATCGTCATCAAAATCTTCTACTTCTTTGGGCTTTTTTCTTTTGACGACCTCGAACTTAAAGGCAATAATTTTCTTTCTTACTCGATCTCCTTCTTCGTTTAATCTGCCCTGTTCAAGCTCGTGCTCCCTTAACTTTCTGAAGAGAGTCGCCATGGACATTGTTGCAAGATTTTGTGACTTCGTGATGGCCATCACCTTTGGCTGCCAAATCTTTTTCAAGGATTTTAGAACTTTTATATTCAATTCATCAGTTTCGAAAGTTATACCTAACCCAACAAGATGGTTGATGTTGTGTGTGAATCGCTTATGCACATCGTAAATGCTTTCTCCCTGCTACATACGAAACATTTTGTATTCTTGGATAAGAAAGTTCTTCCAAGCTCATTTTACGTCGTCTGTTCTTTCGTGAGCCAAACAAAGAATCTCCCACATTTCACATGCACTAGTGCAAACAAATATCTTCTAAAGCTCATCAAGGGTTAAAACAGATGATACTATATTTCTTGCGCTCACGTCATATTGGGCTCTTCTACTTTCATCTGCAGTCCACTAAGCAAAGGCTTTAGTTTGCTGAATATCATTGACATTTATCATAATAAAAGGACCATTTAAAACTACATCCCAAATACCTATATTAATAGACTCCAAAAATATTTGCATCCTAACTTTCCAAAAAGAATAATTTTCACCAGTAAAAAGAGGAGGTTTGTCAATTGACGCACCCTCTACAAAAGTTTCATTTTGTCCAACCAATTTCGAAAAATTTGAAAAACTATCACAACAAGCTCTAATACTAATTGTTTGAAATCGTGCAACGAAATGATTTGTGTGTGGTCAAAAACCAAGAGGGAGGGTGAATTAGGTTCTTAATAAAAATTATTCTTTAAAAAAATTACCCTTTTAATATCAAAGATCAATTAAAATTATTTCCTTTATTTTAATAACCACAATAAAATAAAGAGAGTAGGGAAAAGAAAATTGCACAAGGTATTTGTATTGGTTCTATCAAAAGACCCTACGTCTAGTTGTTAATCTCTAAAAAATGAGATTAACTAAATCACTAAAATAAATCACAAATACAATCACATATAAGAATTTTTAAGGTTTAGAAAACACCTCTGTTGAATCATACAAGAGATAAAAACACCTCTCTTAAAAAAATACTTATGATAATCAATTATCATAAGTGATAATCGATCATCACAATGTTTTTTGTAAAAATAAAACCTTCTCGTAGTGCTCTAGTGCTTGGGTTCTGCCTTTTGACCAACTAATTTAACTATTTTAAATAACAAACACATATTACAAGACTTAAATAATTAAATTATTAAGTCTTGAATTAATCTTTTGAATCCAAGCTCCATGCATTCTTTATGTCTTCAACATTTCTCCATAAGTCATCATCATCATCATCATCAAAACTCTTTTTTGAAGGAAGATGTTCATCTTCTTCTTTTGTTAACAATAACCGATATTACAATACTCGTGGTCAAGAGAGAGAGTTTCAAAAGGTAGATCTAGTTTGGGAAAAGTTCAGCGACACTCTAGACTTTAAGCTAAAGGAAGCCTCACACCTAATTGAGATGGACCATATCGCATTACAAACTTCCTTCAAAATAGAGGCTAGAAAATAGGAGAACTTAATGGAAAGCTATCATTGAGGTCACCTCAAGAAAAACCTCAAGGGAAATAAAAAAAAATGTCCATTGCTAAAATGTCTAAGACAACATAAAGACAAACATTCACTAATGAAATACCTAAGACCCCATTTGCCTAAGACGATAACCTGGCGAAAGCTCGGCAATGCCCGCCGAGTAAAAGTAGAATACCAAGGGTGATGACACTGATAAAACCACACCCCTTCTCTCCATAATCACCTTTCCTCTTTCTTCCAAGAGACAAAGCAAACACTATATTTTTAAAAGGGCTTAATTAATGATTTATTCCTTTAATTTGTTGGTTTGATTTATTTTGGTACCCTTATAATTTTTGGGTTCAATTTAGTCCTTCAATTTTTTTAAAAATGTTCAATTTTCTCCTTCATTAGTTTAAAAAGTTTTTTTAAAACAAAAATCAATTTAGTCCATTTACTTAAGATTTTTATTCAATTTAGTCCCCCTATATTTTAAAAAGATCCAATTTTGTCTTCTCCAATTCGTGACCAAATTGGTATTTAAACTAGATTACAACTTATATATACATGTTAACTTTTTCTTATAATTTATACATCAAATCACTCCAACTAAATGTAAAAAAATTGAGCATTTAGGTAGAATGTAAAAAATGTAAAAAAATAAAATAATTCGAGTCTTTAAGTGGAGTGGTTTGGTGTATAAATTATAAAAAATTATTTAACATGTATATATAAGTTGTAGTTAAACTTAATTACTAATTTAGTCTCAAATTGGAGGGGAAAAAATTGGATCATTTAAAAAATAGGAGGACTAAATTTATTTATTTTTAAAAAATTGAATCTTTTTAAACAATTGGAGAACCAAATTGAATCTTTTTAAAATACTTTGATGACTAAATTGAACCAAAAAATAATAAGGGGACCTAAATAAATCAAACTAACAAATTAGAGGAGTAAACTATTAATTAAGCCTCTTAAAAGCTTTGTTTATGAGGGTTTTTTTATCTTCCCTTATCTGCTTTGCTATTCGTTTATGGTTATTTATGCTAACAATGATTGTAGCTCAGTGCCACAACTACGATCACACGTTGTATAACTTTGTAGAAAATAACCATAAATAAAGAAAGTCAAAGCAAAGAAAACTTAACAACGAAAAGACTTGCAAGAGTGAAGAAGGCAGCAAGCACAAAGGTAGTTTCCTTTTCTAGGCTCCTCTTGCGAATGCCCAAGGACAAACATTCGCTATCAAAAAGTTTTCCTAAGACGACAACAAATACAAGGCTTACCTAAGACAACAACACATGCAAAGTCTGCCTAAGACGACAACACATACAAAGCCTACCTAAGACAATAACACATATAAAGCCTGCTTAAGTAGTAGCACAAAACCTGCCTAAGACGATAGTAAAAGGCCTATCTAAAACGACAACACATACTAAGTCTAGTTAAACAACAACACAAAGTTTGCTTATGACGACAACACATACAAACCCTGCTTCAACAACAACACAAGATCTGCCTAATGCGATAGTACAAAGCCTGCCTAAGACGCAGTACAAAATTTGCTTAAGATGACAACACATACAAGGTTGTCTAAGTTGACAACACATGCAAAGTCTGCTTCACAACATCATAAAGCCTACTTAAACATCAACTCAAAATCTGCCTAAGATGGCAATTCAAAATACCGAAGATGGCAGTTGCGTTAATAAATCGACTACAACACGAACAATGACCATCTATAACATGACCAAAAAGACAATTCACCTACAAGCGGAAAACTACTACAACTCGACCAAAGGGTCAAATATAGTTGCAACGAGTTTATCCAAACTTCTAATGAAACTTCTGAGTTTGAAGTGCTTGTGTACTTAGCCAACCCAACAAATATACTAAAGAACATGACCCAATAAAACTAATTCAACATTATTAGTCTAAAGTGGCTAAATAATATTAATAGAAAGATGTTTTTTGATTCAAATATCATATATTAACAAATAATATTTATTTGATTATATCATATTGATATAATAAATATCTTTTTATACCATATATAAACAAAATATGTGGTTAATCTAATTAAATAATATATTACTATTATTATCATTTTGATTTATCATAAATATGGTAACTTTTTATTATATTTTATTTTATAACAAATTTCATGGATTTAGAAACCCCATAATTACATGTGATATTTCCCTATGGAGAAAAATCTAATTCATACTCACTATTATACTCTTATAAATCCTAAAAATATCATAATGACTTGAACGTCGAAGAGTCTTTTGTATGTAGATCTTCCCCCTCTGAACAACGAGATATTCGATTCCAGCCATCAAAAGTGTCCAAGTCACCACTTAGATCTTTTTACCTCTCCAAGAGTATTTCGCTTCGAATCCCAGTATGAACACAAATGATGAATTTTATTTTTTTAATCATCGTTGTTTCCTTAATTCAATGATGATTGTACTCATAACAATTATTAAATTTGCACACAAGTGATTTTTTTAGTCCTCTATTTATTGGTTTGATTCATTCTGGTGTCCTTGTTATTTTTTAGTTCAATTTAGTCGTCTAATTTATAATAAAAAACTCAATTTGGTCCTCCAATTTTTAAAAAATGTTCAATTTGGTACTCCAATTGTTTAAAAAGGTTGAAATTGAAGGACTAAATTGAACATTTTTTAAAAGGTTAAAGGACGTAATAAAACCCAAAAATAATAAAGGGATCAAAATGAGCCAAACTAGCACATTAGAGTATTAAATAATTAATTAAACCTTTTTCTAATTTAATAACTTGTTTTTTTATCAACATTTAGTAAACTATTATAACAACGGTTGCCACGGTGGGCGCTGTGTTTTTCTGGTGAAAACTTTTTACGTTGTTCTTTGTATATGTTTTGTTGCTTTACTCATCTAATATTAAAGTAAGCCCGTCTAGCTCAGTTGGTAGAGCGCAAGGCTCTTAACCTTGTGGTCGTGGGTTCAAGCCCCACGGTGGGCGTTGATTCATTGGGTTTTTTTTCTATTCACTTAATATATTGCACTCAGTTTGTTTTACCCAATATAGGCGTTTTCTCTCTAATGACATTTCTACTTCTTTCCTTTTTTTATTTTTTATCTATTAATGTTATAAGAATTGTTGAGTCTGATTAATATTCTTTGATTCATATATATGTATGGGTATTATTATTGTTCTTATAATTATATTATATTATCTATATTACTATTATTATTTGTTTAATCATTTTCTAAAATTCTTAGAGAGAAAAACGATTATTATTTTTTACTTTACTCATGTTTTTATGAATTAATGGGTTTATTATGGTTATATAATTAATTTAGCCTAAAATTTTATGTGTATAATTTTTTTTTATTTGTATTGGTAACAATAAATGAAATTATGGATAACTGAACATATCACGAATATATTTGAAGTGTTTCGTATGAAAACAATTATAAAATAATTTGTCATACTAAAACTAGTATTGAGTTATGAAGCTATGCATTTGCAAGGAAAAAAAGTTTGTCTTGATATTTATATAAAAAAAAAAATTGATTGATAATATATCCCTTTTTTTTCTTATCAAATTTATGAATTTAAAAATATTGTTTATGACATGAAATTAAAATGAATTATTTTATTTGACATCATGCTTATGATGTGTGTCCTAATAAAAAATATCTTCATATCAAAAATTGAGGAAATGGTCATGTAAAATTAAATTTGTCTTCTAGAAATTATCTTATTTTTAAAAATGAGTTTTTCATGTTTCTGAATTTGGAAACTTCCTCGCTGCTCAACAAGGTTCTAAACATGTGTTTTAGTTGGTAAATGATATATTTGTGATGGTTTGTTTGAGTTAAGTAACTTTATGTTGTAATAAAATATTTAGTAATTTTTCTTTGATAACTACAAACATAAGTTGTGATACATGACATACTATTATTACAACTGTTGAGAAGTTTGGTTAGAGATCATTCAAATTATAAAATTTTGAGGTACAAAATTAATTAAATAGATAAGTGACGATACATAACTTTATACATAGGTGTTTTTATGTGAAACTCATGGTATTATTTCTTAAGTAACATATTCATATAATGCTAATGTAATGGTGTAGCGAAAGAAAAAAAAAATGCTTTGATATGGTAAATGTTATTCTACAAGTTCTAACTTGCTTAAAATTATAAAGGGTAAAACTTTATATTATGCTTGTCATATCTTGAACATAAAAGGTTGTGATAAAACTTCTTATGACTTATGAAAGAAAGAAGAACCACATTTAAAATATTTCAAAGTGTGGGGGTGTCTTGCAATGCTTAATATACATCTTAATAAAAATAAATAAAATTTCTTGGTTATATATATTCTAAAGTGAGTGAAAATATACACTATTTTTCCATCTAGTGTAATATTATTTGTGTTTCTTCTAGTTATGACAATATGTTAAATTTCTTGAGATGATTGAAGCATATATTAATGTAAATTGGATATTAATTCTGATGACACAAAATCAACTACTAGTTATGGTTATGTTTTAACCTTGGATGGAGGTGCACTATCATGGAAATATGTTACAAAAAGGAATTATTGTTATGTCATGATCTACTATGCAAGCATATATTATTCCTATTTTCAATTCATTCTGACAATCAAATTGTTATATTTAAAGTTTCTATCAAAAATGTCAATGAAAAATTGACATATGAGAATGAGAGACAAATTTATTAGAAACTTAATTACTCATGGTATTATATCTCTTGGCTTTGTGAGGTAAAAAAGAACATATCTGCTTATCAATGGATTGATGCATCAACGAGTATTTGAGTCGTAGAGGGGAATGGGATTAAAGTCCATAAATTAGTTGCATCAATGGACACTTATCTCCACGTGAATGGCGATCCCATGGAATGAAGTTCAATGGGTAACAACCAAGTTGTTGTTGACTAAAGTTCACCAAATGATATGAATAAATATTATGTCTCATTCCTATGGCAAGGTGTATTGTAAGTTGTGGCAATAATTAGGTTGAGGTATACGCATTATTATGCTTTTTTTTTAAATACCTCTTAATAAACCCAATGACAATTATTGTATGGGTGTGGGTCACAAACCACCTTTTGAGGGTTTACCTAGTGAGTGTGAGGTGGGGCCACTATTGTTAGACATGGGCAAGTCTCTAAGTAACACTCATGAAACAAGACACATGCACAAGATTGTAACGTGCACCCACTGATTAGAACCTAAAATGAACACCGATATTATATGTGTTATTTCCTGAAACCCAATCATAAGAGATGTAGTTCAAGACAATTAAGTTTTTGCATTTTCTCAAGTGGAAGTTTATAAACATTAGCTGTAAGGCTCAAACCCGAATAGTTCCTTACATTGAACGACAATATTTTGTTATAAAATATTATATATTTTATTTTATTTTATTTTTTAAATTATATGGAAGATTGTTGGAAATATTTTAATATAATTTAAAAAATATATAACTAAAATATTATCCTATGGTTACTAATATTTTTATGGACGTTTAATTTTATTGATAAATTTAATTTATGGTTAACAACTATATTTTTTACTACAAATTAATATTTTATTTAATCAGACTTATTATAATTGACTCTTAAGTCTCTCTCTGCTTGGTGGAGCTCCAAAGGTGCGTGAAGAACTCCATGGGCAGCGGAAATTGGATGAAGGAATAGAGGCAAGTTAGAAGGCACTTGCAAGCAATGGAAAATGAGAGAGGTGATAGGATTTCCTAATCTATGCTAGGTGGCTAGAGGTAGAGAGAGGAAATCTCTAGAAAGGGGTGACTCTCAAAGGCAATAGAGGGATGAATCCTCTCAACTCAAGTTGCATCTATTGCTTAAAATTTCAAGAGTATCTACAAATGAGTGAAATTTTGGCTTTTATATGAAGCCATTTACACATGAGAAAGGAGAGCCATTGGATGGAGTGGGCCTTGATCTTGGCTCTTAGATCAAGCTTGGAGAAGGAAACAAGATCACACCCCTTGGATCTTGGCTTGAAGAACAAGAAGGATTCTTAGCCTTTAGATGTGATGACCAACCTTAGTTAAACCATGAAGCAAAGGAGCCTCCTTGTCTTGATAATCTCGGCCATGTATGAAGAGAATTGGGCCAAGCCCAATTTGAACCCATCATATGTTCCTTTCATGTCTTATGTATTATTGGAAAGCAAAGCCCAAATAATGGCCCAATTTAAATCTACACTATTAGATTTACACGCACTTTTTCAAGTCTTTATGATCTCTTTGGCCTATGTAAAGAATGTGAGAAGCCCATTGAATTTGTGATCATCTAATGGGAGGTCCTTTTGAATCTTCTTCATCATTGATCTTGTAATTGGGCCTTTTAATGGGTTTGGGCTTGGGTTTGGGCTTGAAGGTGAAATTGGGCTTGGTGGGGTCACATCATCCCCTCCCTCTTGAAGAGGATTTGCCCTCAAATCTTGGTTGTCATCCTCATCAGCTACAGTACTAGTAAAAGGAACTAAGTCAGTGATATTAAAAGTAAGATGCACACCATATTCAACTAGAAGATCTAATTAATAAGCATTATTGTTTATCTTCTTTATGATTTGGAATGGACCATCACCACATAGACTAAGTTTGGATTTTCTTAATTGAGGAAATCTTTCCTTCCTTAGATGAAGCCAAACTAAGTCACCCTCATTGAATGACCGAACTCTCTTACCCTTATTTTTAGAGTTGGCAATCTTTTCCATTTGAGCTTGAATTTGAATTTTAACCTTCTCATGAAAATCTTTGCTAAATTGAGACTTAGAAACCCCTTCTTTATGAACAAAGTCAAAAGAAGATGGAAGAGGTAGCAAGTCTAGAGGAGTGAGAGGGTTAAAGCCATAGACAACCTCAAAAGGTGAGAGTTTGGTGGTCCTATGGACCACTCTATTATAGGCAAACTCAATGTGGGGAAGATACTCATCCCAAGATTTATGGTTCTCCTTAAGCACAACCCTAAGCAATGTGGAGAGGGATCTATTGACTACCTCTGTTTGCCCATCAGTTTGAGGGTGACAAGAAGTAGAAAAAGAAAGTTTAGTTCCAAGCCTAGACCACAAGGTCCTCCAAAAGTGGCTAAGGAACTTAGTATCCCTATCAGACACAATTGTTTTGGGTAAGCCATGAAGACGAACCACTTCTCTAAAGAACAACTTTGCAATGTGGCTTGCATCATCGACTTTGTGGCATGGAATAAAATGTGCCATTTTCGAAAAACGGTCCACAACCACAAAAATCGAATCAACACCCCTAGAAGTCCTTGGAAGCCCTAGGACAAAGTCCATGATAATATCCTCCCAAGGGGTGGAAGCCACAGGCAAAGGAGTATACATCCCAGTAGGCATTGCGCTAGACTTAGCATGCAAACAAGTCAAACAACTAGCACAATGTTTTTGAATATCACGTTTCATGTGGGGCCAAAAGAATTTTTCTTTAAGCATGACCAACGTTTTGGCGACCCCAAAATGTCCCATAAGTCCCACCTCATGCATCTCAATGATTAAAAGTTTACGATGAGAACCACATGGAACGCATAGGCGAGCTTCTTTGAAAAGATAGCCATTTGATACATAGAAGCCGCCTTGGGACTTATTTAAACAATTAGAATAAATAGGGGCAAAGAAGGGATCTTGACTATACAATTCACATATATTGTCAAACCCAAGAATTTGAAATCCAAGTTTGGCTAAAAGAGTATATCTTCTAGAAAGTGCATCAGTCACAACATTGGATTTCCCTTTCTTGTATTTGATGATATAAGGGAATTGTTCTAGAAATTCAACCCACTTTGCATGCCTCTTGTTGAGCTTGTGGCTTTTCAAATACTTGAAATTTCATGATCAATGTGAATTATAAACTCTTTAGACACAAGATAGTGTTCCCAAGTATGAAGAGCTCGCACAAGAGCATACAACTCTTTGTCATAGGTGGGGTAATTACGAGAAGGGCCATTGAGTTTTTCACTGAAATAAGCAATTGGATGGCCTTCTTGTAATAAAACCGCACCTACTCCAACCCCAGAAGCATCACATTCTAGCTCAAAAGTTTTCTCAAAGTTTGGAAGAGCTAGAACTGGTGCTTGGGTGAGTTTAGCCTTAATATCCTCAAAGGCTTGTTGTTGCTTATCACCCCACACAAAAGGTGTGTCTTTCTTGACAAGTTCATTGAGGGGTGAGGCAATTGTGGAAAAGTGGGGTACAAACCGTCTATAGAAGCTAGCTAGCCCATGAAAGCTACGGATGTCCCCTACATTCTTTGGCACAGGCCATTCTTGGATGGCTTTGATTTTGTCGGGGTCAACATGTACCCCACTTTTATTGACCACAAACCCAAGAAAGATGACACTCTCTACACAGAAAGTGCACTTGTCTATGTTGGCATAGAGTTGATGGTCTCGAAGGAGAGACAGGACTACCCTAAGGTGTCCTAGATGAACTTTGAAGCTATGGCTATAAATTAAAATGTCATCAAAATAAACATGATTCATTAGTCGCATGAATGTGCTACGAGCATTGGTTAGGCCAAAAGGCATGACTAACCATTCATATAGACCAAATTTAGTTTTAAAAGTGGTTTTCCACTCATCACCTTTGACAATTCGAATTTCGTGATAACCACTTTTAAGGTCTAGTTTTGAAAACATTTTGGTCTCATGCAATTCATCCAACATATCATCTAGTCTAGGGATGAGGTGCCTATACTTTATGGTAATGTTGTTGATGGCCCTATAATCACAACACATGCGCCATTTGCCATCTTTTTTTGGCACCAACAACACGGGAACAACACAAGGACAAAGAATCTTTTGGACCCATCCTTTGTCTAACAACTCGATCACTTGAGTCTCTATCTCTTTAGTCTCAATTGGATTTGTCCTATAGGTTGGTCTATTAGGTAGACTGGCCCCTGGGATAAAATCAATTTTGTTCTCTATTCCTCTAAAAGGTGGGAGGCCTTGGGGGCCATCCTTAGGGAAAAGATCCACAAATTCATGGAGAAGAGCACGGACAGAAGGAGGTAGATCCTTAAGTGAAGGATGTTGGAGACATGTAAGGACAGCATGACACAGCAAAAGGTAGGAAGGGTGTTTAACATGAAGAGTTTGTAAAAGAGTTTTACGAGTGAGAAGCACTTCATGATGAACATCCTTAGAAGGAGAGAATTCCTCTACCTTTGTCTTAGAAGCCTTGGATAATTTAATAGAGTTGGTGGAACTCTCTTCCTCCCTCCTAGCTCTCATTTGAGCTTGGTCACTAGCAACTTGAGTAGGAGTGAGGGGATGTAACACAAAAGTTTTGGAATGATGTTGGAGGGTGATCTCATTGGTATGGCCATGGTGGGTGGTTTTGCGGTCAAATTGCCACGGCCTACCTAAGAGAATATGGCAAGCTTCCATTGGAATTACATCACATAAAACTTTGTCTTTGTACTTTCCAATAGAGAACTTAACCAACACTTGATGCTTGACTTCGAGATCCCCATCTTCATTAAGCCAATGAAGTTTGTAAGGTTTGGGATGGGGTAACAAAGTCAAGTTCAACTTCTCAACCATTCTTGTGCTACAACAGTTGCAACAAGACCCACTATCAATGATCAAAGAACAAGTATTGTTCAAAACGTCACAGCGAGTGTGAAAAATGTTTTCTCTTTGATCATTGAGAGGAAGGGTTGGTTGGTTATTGAGAAGCCTCCTAATCATTAAGAGAGACCCTTCTTGAGGGTAAGAATGATGTTTATCTTTGGAGGACTTGTCACTGTGGGAGTCACTAGAAGAGGAAGATTCCTCAGAAGACTCCTCTTGACTGCTGTAGAGGTCTTGGCCCTTTAGCACAATGGTGCGCTTGGTAGGACACTGTGATGCCACATGACCTCTACCTAAACACTTAAAACACTTGATCTCACTACCTCGCTTGGAGGTCTCACCCTTATCTTGACCTTTTGCTGGGTGTCTATGAGCGGTCTCCTTGACATGAGAAAAATCTTTCTTTTGAAAATCAGATTTTGAAAAAGAGAGTGAAGAATCCTTGCGAATAGGTTTCCTCAAGAGTTG
>Ga0214542_1009760_pt1 | contig 14601 bp, 6 predicted proteins | sample CNSS1metaG_FD_160096 | JGI IMG/M metagenome (GOLD analysis project Ga0214542, IMG submission 160096) | Root nodule microbial communities from cowpea collected in UCLA plant growth center, Los Angeles, California, USA - CNSS1 | ecosystem: Host-associated > Plants > Roots > Nodule | place: USA...
ATGCGGATTTCTGGTTCTTCTTACGTCACTAGTCATATGTATATGAAGGAAGTGTTTGGAATTGGTAAAAAGATTCGACAATATTCTGAGAGTAGTGATGTGAGCATAAGATTGATGGCAATGAGGAGGAAGGGTAAGTATGACAAATATTGGGGAAATCCCAATGGAATTAATATCTTATTATTGATTGTTGTTGTGCTTGACCCAAGGAGTAAGTTGGATTTTGTTAATTACTTCATTGACTATATATTTGAACCTAGCATGGCCAGTGGATTGAAATCAAAATTATTGTCATCTTTAAAAACACTTTATGATCAATATCAAGGGGTTGAGGAGGGTTCTCAAAGTAGCCAACAAGAATCCCAACTAGATGATGAAGATGATGATCCTCATGGCATGAGCTTCTACCTAAGAGCTACAGGACGTAAATTTGATTATATATCAGAGCTTGATAAATATTTGAGAGAGGATCCTGAACCTTATACAAAGTCAGTTGAGCTTAATGTTTTACATTGGTGGAAGGTCAACTCAACTAGATTTCCTATCCTTACAAACATGGCTCGAGAGGTGTTAGCCATTCTCATCTTTACCGTAGCATCAGAGTGTGCATTCAGTATAGGAGGAAGGGTGGTTAATCCTTATCGTAGTTGCCTAACGCCTAAAATAGTGGAAGTACTTGTTTGCACACAAGATTGGTTAAGAGGAACACCTTTTTCTATACTTTTTAATGAGGATCCTAAAGAGCTTGATGAATTTGAGCAAGGTGAGTTTATATGAAAACTTTATATACTTTTTAGTTGATACTTTATATGAAAGCCTAAAATATATATTTTTTTTTGTAGATATAACTTCTCAAGACGAAGTGGGACCTTCAAGTGCAATTAATTTAGATGATTGAAGATGTATTAAGATGTATTAACATTTTGGTGTTGTTTATGGGAGAACCTACTGGAGAACCTATGCATTAAGATGTATAACTATTTTGATTTTGGTGTATTGAAGTATGAAGCTTATTTCAAGTATTATTTCCTAAGCACTTTCAAATTATAAACTTTATATTATTATTGCGTATAACAATCATATGTAATTAGTGCAATTCGGTTCAAAATAATGTAATTCAGTTCAAAAACAGTGCAATTCATTTCAAAATCAATGCAATTTGGTTCAAAAATAGTACAATTCGGTTCAAAAATAGTGAAGTTTATTCAAAATCAGTGCAATTCGATTCAAAAACGGTTCAAAAATAGTGTAGTTAAGTTAAAAATTAGTGTAGTTCAATTCAAGAATAGTGCAGTTCAGTAAAAAATCGTGCAGTTCAGTTAAAAAATAGTGCAGTTCAGTTCTAATATAGTGCAGTTCATAAAATAGTTCAGTTTATAACAGTTTAGTACAATTCATATTATAGTGCAGTGCAAATAAGTACAGTGCAGTTCAGTCCAGTTTATTTTTCAGAAAAACAGTTCAGTTCAGTTCGTCTGAACTATTTTTCAGTTCAGTGCAATTCATACGAACTATTTTTTAGTTCAGTGTAGTTTTTGGTAGTTCAGTACAGTACAGTTATTTTTGCCCAACCATACTTAAAATATAATACAGGTGATGTAAAATCTTAAAATATTATTCAACCTTCTTACTCATGGACCTTCTCATAGGCCCAAAATCCTTTCATGGATGGCCCTCCATCACAATGACTCTCACTCAATTTGGATTCAAGGATATTTTTTTCAAAAGGAACCATAACATTTATCATAATGTTATGATTGCATAGAAGAGTCTTTAGTGAGTGGTATATCGAACTCGAGTTCCTTAGTTGCACCATAAGTGTCAATTACGAAACCATTTCTTAGGCGATCAATTGTCAGTGATAATAAACTATTATTACAAAGAATTGGACCACAGGTACCATGTTAAGGGGTACTGATGAGTGCGTATTTTTTCCCTTATTTAATGTTTAATTTTGAATATTTAATTGAATTTGTGTGCTTAAAGATTGATTTAATTGAGATTTCCTATAATTGGGTGTATTGAGCATGAGATACAAAAACATGTTAAAAATAGCTTTTTAGTTGCATAAATGTTCTTTGGATATTTTGAGGTGTGTTAGTGCAGCTGCAGCTAAGTTGAGCTAATGGAGGTGTGAAAATAAATTGATTAAAACTTCATAACACCTTAAAGATAAATCCAAGAATAAGAAATTATCAAAAGTACAAAAATCCAAGCCAAGCATTGCATGAAGACGACAAGAAAAGCTTGAAAAAGTGAACAAAAAAGAGAGGAACAAAAAAATTAGACCTTGCGGTTTTCTTTATCTTTATGATAGAAGATAATTTGGAAAAAATATATCTTTAGATATTTTATTTGATATTTTTAAATAATTATCTTATTTAAATATATCATAAAATATTAAAAGATAATAACTACCAAATCTTTTTAAAAATGACAAGATCTTCTTGAATCTTTTTAGTTCCACAACAAACAAATATATCTTGAAGATATTGGATTATTTAGAAGATAATTTAAGGAGATTGTAACAAACAACTATATCTTGAAGATATTGGATTATTTAGAAGATAATTTAAGGAGATTGCAAAGGGTTGATTTGGAAAATTAATACAAATACTAATCAGTGATAATTTATCATATATCTTTAATTAATTAATTAATTTAATTATATTAGATATTGATATTATCCACCAATTATCTTTAAAAATCAATTTCGTGTTTGTTGAGAGACGACTTTGGGTTACTTTACCCTTTCTATTTTCTTGACTACTATCTTAGCAATACTGAAGTTGCTATAGTTTAGTAGTATTAATTTGATCGCATCAACGACAACGTTATCAGGTACCATTGATAAAACTTTGTATGAGAACAACTTCTCAACGGAACTACTTGGAAAGTTGATATTATACAACCTAATGTCTAATGAAACATATATATGGCCAAAATACATGCGACAAGACAATATTGCATAAACATTAATGTAATATCCCATGCTTTTAAGTTGTCCACGTTCTTTATCTTCCATGTTTGGAAATGCATCCCCTTCATAGTACCTTATTTGTTGTAGATATTAAGCGATTGGAGGAAGATGTTATTAGAGGTAGCTACTCAACCTTTTTGAACAAGCTAATGAGACAATAAGACCTCATCAACAAGCTCTGTAGTCTTAAGTTTAAAGTAAGGGGGCTTATATTGTAAAGGGGAAGCTACATTATTGTCTAACATATACCAACATGAACATCAAAATGATGCATTTGGGCATCAATTTTTAAACTTTAGGCATTACCTAAGCACGACATGTTGTTAGTGGAAAACGACAAGTGCATTGATCACATATAGCAAGTAATAAATATCATTCTCTCCATAGGGACTTATGCAACACATGTCAAATTTCACAATTCACAACTCAATTAGACAACAAAGTTTACAAAAACACTAAGAAACTTTTTTTGGTATTTTATCAAATAGTTGGTTTGTAGCAAAAATTTGAAATATAGTATATATAATTGTCAAGACTAGATTTCATTCACTCCACTCTCATGATTTCACAAACATCTCAATTCTAAATTCAAGTCAAAATAAACTCACAAGATTACTCAAATCATATTCCCGGTGACTTTGAACCTATGATAACTTATCAAACTCCAATCCATTGGATCATCAATAAACAATCTTCCATTAAGTTCAAGAGTCTTAAGATTACTAATGAATCAAGTTCTATCCATACATACAAGTTCCATTAAGTATTCAATTTTAGTTCAGGTCCATAAATCTTTAAGTGATGTAGGATCAATCATACATAAATCACACATCTTGAATCATGCATTTCAGTTCTACAGAAAACTTTCATTGTTTCATTCACGTTCAATTTTTGGTTTTGTTGATTTCATGCTCCTTGTATTCGTTTCTTGTTTGTAACTCATTTGTGATGTTATACGTAATGTTTTTGAACCATTTGCACACTAATTTCATCATTCGTTGCATCTAATTTCTCATTCGGGCATTCGTTCGTTAATTTCGTTAATTAGGGTTTATGATTTGGGATCTTATGTTCTACTTGATTGTTTCGTATGATTTCAGTTCCTATGTTCAATTGATACTATTTCGAACCATTCTGCATTATCATATCATCAATTCATTCATTCCCTAGTGATTCACGAACATGTCCTGCACCTTATGGAGTAAACCAAGATAAGGAAGATGCCTCTAGACTTGAACCTATGGCCATTGAGCTTTACCATGCTCTAGAAGAGACTAACTCTACCTATTCTCATTTTGAAATATTAGTTCTCCATCAACTCCAAGAGCTCAACGTGTCTCAAAATTAAAATCATGCTTTATGAAATGCATGGTTTCAAATCTTGATGAATTGATCTTCAATGTCAATTACCTCCTCTCCATTGTCTACAACAGAGACAACCTAAGAAATGATTAAGTGGGGTGGTTCTTAGGTTATGCGTTGCATTTGTTGTGTTGCATTCATGTTTTCTATTGTTGTTGGCAGATTTTTGAATAAGTTGTTTTTAGGTCTTAATCGACAGATTATATCTGTCCCTATTAGCTTCAGTTTTCTTTTCTTTTTCTACTTTGGTGCATGTATCCTCTATTAGTTGATCTGATAGTCTATTTTGATGGTATCATGAATGAAAATTTTAATATTCCCAATGAATTGATTAAGATAGTATCAAAACAAGAACTACATAAGTAATAATGAAAATTAGATAAAAAAATTGAAATAAAACCACAATAATGACAGGGGAACATGTGCACATGTGGAATACTTGTATGTGTATATGTGTGTGTATATTTTGTGTTTGCAAAGCTATTTCAGGTTTTCAAAATGGATCTTGTCTCATCAATTCAATTTGAATAACATTGTCATAAAGGGATGTTGGCTTCATCAAAACAAGGGGAGATTGTTAGCATAAATGACCTTAGTGCAAGGATTTGATGAAGCTAGTGCATGAGATCTTGTGTGATTGATGAAGTCTTGATGAAGAATTGAAGAGTTTCATTGGTGTTCAAGCTTAAGGTATATTGAATCTGGAATTGACAAGAAGATCACAAAGCTTGAAGATTGGACTCAATTTGTAGACTATATGACATATGAATAGATGTCTTTTTGTCTTATGCTTGTCCTTTTTAATCTGTTAAAAAGGGTTTTAACAAGTTAAAAGACTTGTTGCATATAGTTCTGGTATGAATGTATTCAATCAATTGAATTGTTATTCAATCAACTTAATTCACTTAAGTCAAGTGAAATCAATATATTGTACAGATAAATCAACTTGTTGAATTCACTTATGATCAGGCTATATTGGCTGGTTTTTTAGAGAGGAGTAACTATGAGATTTCTAAGCGCGAAATAGTGAAACACATTTGGAAAACTCTCTCTCTGATTCACATAGTATGCCACTCGTGAATGGAAAATCTTTGTATGTTGGAGCAAATTTTGCTTGGTTTTGAAGCTTGAAGAACACGTTTTGGATGTTCTTGTACAACCCAAAAATAATAATTATATTTCTAAGGTGGTAATTGGACGTGAGGAGTATCATTTGAATTAATAAATAAATAATTTGACTAGAAATGGAATACAAACAGTTCGGTTAGAGCTTGTCACAGATTGGTGGTAAAGGGTTCAATTCTTGATGTGTGCAATTGGTGTGTTTATATTTAAGTATTGTTTTTATATATCTTTTTTGCAAGTGTTGATTGTGCTTTAGTGTAATTTGTATTTTTTATAAATTATTCATAATACAATTGGCAAGCTTATAATTTTATTTTCATAAATGCATTAAAGGTGTTATTGTATGTTGTTGTACGTGTGGTTGATAAGAAAAAGCGGATAGTTGACATGGTTTGGAGTGTTAGGTTGGAGCTTGGAGGTGGTGAGTTCAAACCTTGGCTAAAGCAAAAAATGGAAAAAATATTGGTTTTCTTTTTGGTAGTTTTATGGTGTGCCTAGGAAGGTGAAAAGTTAAGGCAGATTCATTGAATCTGAATCTAGACACAGGCACAAGACTTAAGTTATTGATCAATTGGAAATTAAGGTTTCTGGAATTGTGAAATGCATCTTCAGGTTACATTTTTTGTGTAAGGGGTGCTAAACCATTTTCTTGATATTACGTGATTGTGTGTAGAGAAATGATTATAAATTGTTTTATGGTATGGTGAAATTGTGAAATGTATCTTACTGTTACGCTTTTTATGTAAAGGGTGATAACCCATTTTCCTAATATTCTTGATTTATGGAATGAAGGAATTGTGAAATGAATCTTTAAGTTACGTTTTGGTGTAAGGGGGTTTAAAGCCTTGTTCTCATTATTTGTGGTTATATATGGAGAATTGATTGCATTTTAAAATATGAAATTATAAAGAGGTAATTTTGTTCTTAAGGATGGAATATGATAACAAGTTTCATTAATGGTTGAATTAAGGTGGTAATGTGAAATGTATCATTTGGGATTAAGTTTTTGGGGTAAGGAAAGATATTTTTTTGTCTATGTAATGTGAACCCCATTTGCACAAAGGCTGACTTAGGATCTTTATGGTTAGTGAAAAGATGGATTAGAAAAAGGTGGAAGTTCCAGTCTAGCTAGTATTGTAAAAATGTCAATATCTTGGGTTGTAGAACTCCAATTGACATGATGCCAAAACAGGGTGAAAGTTCATGTTTTAAAATACAAGTTTAGCTTAAGAAAAACTAATTTTTGCGAGTGGAATGAGAGTTATGACTATAAGATAAATATGACCATAATGGTTTTTTTTTTCTGGATTTGGGTGAAGAAAGAAGAAAAGGTGAATATGAAAAGTAGGAAGTAAAGAACCACTCTTTCCAAGAGAGGCAATACACAAAGAATAGGAAAGTCCTTTAATACAACCAAGGGGTTCTTGAATCACTCAAGAACTTAGGAGAATCTGTAACATTCTGACCGGATATTACGGATTTAAATAAAAAAATTTAATTAATAGTAAATAGACGTCATTTATTAATACCTCATTTCTAAAAAACGAGGGAAATTTAAACTTTTATTATGTCAACAATAATTCAAAATCCATAATTATAAACACTATTATAATTATCAAAAGTTGAATAATATAAACGATACAATTTATTTAGAATCATAAAAATATAAAAGCTTTGATGAAAATCTTTATCCCAGACTAGCCCCGCTCTGGCTCTACGCCTCACCAAATCCACCTGCAACATCATCTGCTCACGTATACCGCATAGGGTGAGCTAACTGGACCCATCCGTACACGCTGCTACGTGCACACTCACACCAACAATACTCACCAACCCAAGCCATAACTCAAGAGTTCCTCATGTTCATCTGTCATCCTGAGCCACAACTCAAGAGATGTTATTCCAAGCCACAACTCAAGGAATACCACGTGCTTTTACCCCTATCCTAAGCCACAACTCAAGGGATACATTCTAATTCACAACACAAGGAACAAGATATCCTAGAAGCCTTGGAGATCACGCATATCAAAGCAAACAAAACACCTTTGCCTTAACGGTATCGCCTGGCGCAACCCACAAGTCGCTAGGCACAATGCGCTTCCAAATCGCCTGGCGGGCGACGCGTGCCGCCAAGCGGCAAGCGCCTCTCTTGCCACTATTCTTGCAGGTGTCGCCTGGTGGAACACCCCTTGCCGCCAGGCGCCTCACGTTCCAGTTCTCTCTAACTTTGTAGCTATCGCTTGGTGGGTTACATTTCACCGTCAGGTGCTACACTAGTACAACGAGGGTATTGGTTTGATTCCTGCAGCGTTTTCCCATTTTCCAACCCTTTCATTCTCAAATTAGTCCTATACTGAAATATCCACTCATGCATCTTGACACAGGTTTCTCTCTTGCACCTTTGCCTATCCATGAATCCATCATTACTCCATAATAACATTGACTCAATGAGATACCATTCAAACTGCTTCTAATCATTGAATCCAACCTATTAATCATTCATTTGTTAAGTATTGTCACTTGCTCATGCAATATAACCCCTGCCCCATACCCTTGAATCCCACTTTACTCAAGCAACATCTGAGTGTGACTAGTACCACAACAAGTTTTACAATACTTAATTACCATTTGCACTGCCACTCCCACTGCACTAAAATGACCTTTCATTCCTTTTACATCATAGAATTGATATTTCTAGTTTCCATATGTCATCCTCAATGCTTTTAACCAAATACTACTCCCAACTCCACAAGTAGTACGAATCTAATTCACCAAAATTCTAGAACCACCAGAATTTCCCCAGCCACCAAAAAACCCATGTCCCTCTGATGGCGCTTGGTAGCAGAACCCGTGCCGCCAGGCTGTGCATGCCTTTCTGGGTAGATTCCCAGCATTTCTACACCTGTAGCTACCCTTTTCCATATTCCTAATAATTTCCTCTGTCTATCTTCGCTATTTCGTACGTGAGCATGATAGTCGTGACTCAAATATTCAAACTTAACTATACTCAACGCAATCCCAATACCAATTCGCAATAATTATACTCGAATCATAAAACTCTCAATTGTTCAACCATAAAAGGGTGTTCATAGCATTTTTTATCGAACTTGGCCTCCAACCACACGTAATTCAACAATGTAACACATCTAATCATTCACAATTACCTAGGACTTCCTTTCTTCCAAATCAGAATCATCCCAGAACCCCAAAACATCAAAATTCGAAACAAAATCAGTTCGCGTTGCCTGGCGGGTATTCATCACTACTAGGCAGTTCATCAAAACCCAAAAAAATTGGGTGACATGCATGTGTCGCCTGGCAGCCAGGGTTGTGCCGCTAGGCAGTTTCTGGAAATTTTCTAGAAACACAAAATTTAACAAAATAGCAGTGGTTTATGCATAAACATCATATATTCATCATATAATTCATGCTAAAACATAAAAATTAACGTGTAAAAGCTTCCCTAACCTGGTTTCCTTTGCTTAAAATTTGGTAAAGATTAGTGTTCCTTCTTAATCAGCAATGGTCTCCCCAATTCTACCACAATTTTGCTTTTCTTTTCATGCACGCACCACAATTCCTCTTTGGAAATTCACTCCTCACAATGCTCTACAATGGCCAAAAATCAGAAACCTTCCTTCTCACTTATCAAAAATAATAATAAATTAAATAACACACAAATGGCATACAAAGAACTTGAACCCAAGTCCTCTCATATAATTAAACACTCTCAACCATTTGAGCTAGTACTTTTCCACATCATACATGTCAGAATTAAATGCCATAAAGGATTCCACTACCCATATTTATTAATTATTATTACTTATTTAATTAATTAATTTTGACGGGTCTTACAAAATCACTCTCACTAAGATAGAAGAGATAATTTCTAAACAAAACTTAACTTTTTTTCATTGATAAAAAAATGGTTTGGCTTATATAGAAACTTTAACCATTAGAATTACAAAAGACCCATAAATTATAATTACATCCCACTTAAGCTATTAGTGATCCAACTACATAATAATTGATTGTAACTAAAATTGTGGCAACCCAAACGTCACCCAAAAGCATTCAACTATGAATCCTTTTGGTCTCCCAAAGGCTGATGACTATGTTGTCAATTGAGCCATTATTACAACTTGAAATAAAACCAAACTAGAGTCCATTAATTGATTCAACCAAAACATTATTTGGTTAGCCAATTTTACAAAGCTTTAGTCCATTATTTAAACAAATTAATAACTTTAAAAAAATTGTAGCAAAGTGGTGCATTAATCCTTCTCCATTTGGGTCATTATGCAATTCACATCACTATGATCGCTGTCAATTTTTGTGGTGAATATGAGATGAAATGGTTGGAAAAATCACTTTGATGGTGGAGTTAAGATGGTGGAAAAATCACTTTGATGGTGGAAAAATCACTTTGATGGTTGGAAAAATCACTTTGATGGTGGAAAAATCACTTTGGATGAATCAATGGGGGAAATTAGGAATTTTGATCTTCATCTTGTTACCATGTGAATTTATTTGAGGTTAGAGCAATGGTTGTAAATTGAACTTGGTTTCTTTTGGAGTGTTAACTATGGTTGAAATAAGCATGATTTGATAATGGGTTCTTTGATGTGGCTATGGAATATTTGTGAAATGCAAGGCATTTGGAGATAAGTTGATTGAAAATTTCGTTTAAAGTATTTGGGAGACTAAATTTGTCATTGAGAAAAGTAAAGGTGAAATGTTTTATGGAATGAAATGGTTTTTATGATTTTTCTTAAGCATATGGGAAAGCCATGGTGTAATAGCGATTGGAGATGTTTCCTTGTGATGATGAAATTATGGGTTGTGTTGGAGTAGCATGATTTGACTAAATTTGGGGTCTAGGGTAAGGTTAATGGAGTGAGTATGTTTCCAAAGTGTAATGTTAATTTGGGTTCAGGTGCAGTAAAAGTTTATGTGTTTATTAAGAATTCATGAGTTGTGTCAATGCTTGGGTGAATTTTGGTCACTTGTGGAACTCATTGTTATGACTCTTGTATATTCGAAGCCAAATTCACATGTGGAAAAATCCACAAGTCACTTGTGGAACTCGCTGGTTCACAATTTGTATTTTGGAGCTAAATTCACAAGTTATGGAAAAACTCACTGGTCACCTGTGAAACTTTTAGTTTAAACGCCTACATCTTTGAAGTTGAATCCACAAGTTGTGGAAAAATCCACTAATCACCTGTGGAACTTGATGTTTTGTTGTTGTTGTTGTTGTTTTTCTAACATGGTGTTGTTGTTGGTTTAAAAATGTTATTGTTCAGTATTGTTTGGGTGCATAATTCTTTTGTGATTTATATGTAAAGTCCTTAATTGGAAGGAAATCATGTTGGGTTATGATATGAGTTGATGTATGGTTAATGTTATGAGGATTGATGTATGATCATTATAAGATAATGTTATGCGTGGATGTGAAGATAAAGAAAGGTAACTTTGTGTAATTGTAATAGAGGTGCACTTCGTTAGGACTTTCAATAAGGGTAATGGGAACATGTGATGGGTTGTTAGCTTGGTTGAGTTTATGCATGTGTCATGATAATGCAAGGTGAGTTATATGTGGGTATCATATTGTTCTATGATGTTTTGATTGGTTAACTCACCCTTGCTTTTGTTTGTTGTTTGTGTTTGTTCAATGATCATATAACGTGTGTGTTGTTCGGGACCAAATGTGGATGCAAATGATAGTTGAGAAACATAGCTGTGAGGAGTTCGTGGGAAGGCTTTATCGAAGTTTTTATGAAAAACATTTGGAAGTGTTTATCGAAGTTTTTATGAAAAACATTTGACTGATTTTTGAACTTAAAATGTCTTGTAATGAGTTCTGGTTTTGATGACTTAAACCGATTTGGTTTATTTTATTAATTCTTTATTTTGAAGAGTAAACTTTTGTTCATATGCCTTTTTTGGCAAGTGGTTGTTGAAAAAAAATGTTGTGAAATTTCCTATTTAATAGGTGTTATTAGAGTTTTATATTTTGGAATTTTGGCAATTATAAAATTAAACGTGGCATCTCGAAATGGGTGTTACAGGTTCTAGGAAGCTAGATGATGTGGTGGGGTAACAGGTGACGGAAAAACCAGAGCGTGGTTCTGATTACTATTTTACTTAGATGTGATGATGAGTATTATTTTTAATGTTTATTTTGTTGAATTTTATTTATGTATCATTATTTATGGATAACTTACCTCTATTTGTTTGTTTGTGTGTTTGTTGTGTGTGCGATAATCGTATGATGTGTGTGTTAGACGAGAGTATGTGATAATGCAAATGCTTCTGGTGTGGACTAGATTGACGAGAGGATGGGGTGAACTTGAGACTTTTATTTCTCTTTCTTAAGCAATTTCAAAATAAATGTTAAGGACAAGTAATTTCTTTTAGTTGTCGTTGTTATTTGAAATTTTTTAGACAACTCATGTTTTGAACTACGAAATCTTATAATTAAATTTGAAAATTTTGCTCAAGTACGATTTCAACAATAATCATTTTCTGCTACACATGTTCATTTTATAACTTTGCGCAACATCCCAAATTGGTGTGTTACATTTCTCATGAACCAAAGAGGACATAAAGATTTGATGGACTATCTCACAGTCCATTAATATAGTTTAATTTTGGGCCATGTATTTTAAGCCAAGCTTTCAAAAATTATTGTTTGTGTTATGATAAAATAATATGTTTAGAAAATCAAATCACCTAGCCTTTTAATTAGGCTTTTAATAACCCAATTAAAAGAGCAAAGTCGGTTTACATCAAGAAGGACCAGAAGTTTCATCACATTGATCTCATTTATCACATGTGCAAATGCATGAGAAATGTGACTAAGCACATGGTCTAGATCTAACCAATTTAGGTGCCAATTCCATTAGACATGTGTTGAATTTTCCTTTCAATTTATGTGCTACTTTGGCTAAGTTTTGGAGTTGCCTTCTACTATAAATGAATCCCCCCACCCTTTATATTTGGTACTCTTGAATGTGTAAAGAAATGTTGTTGAGACCACTCCACAAATTTGCATTTGAGAGTCAATTGCTAGAGCTTCCCTTAGGAACCTCCTCTAGCCTTCCTCTTCTAAGATTGGCCCAACCCTTTTAAAGTTTAACCTTCAACAATCCATTCCACCACCACCGAAACACTAAACTTGCTTCATTGCTTTTGCTATCAATCCATGGAGTCTCCTTCTTCCATTAATCACCCACAAGGACCCTCATCATGTAAAGTATAAAATTTTTAGTGGTGCTGAATGAACTCAAACTTCAAATAAAGTTAAACAAAAACACAAGTAAATTATCCCTTACTTTTCAAATTTTTAATATAAAATTAGACAACATCAATGTTTGACCATAAGGCAAAAACTAGAATAAACTTTTGAGCGATAATGACAGTTAAATAGCATCCCAACTAAACATTACAAATTAAACATAAAAACCAGGATAACAAAATAAGGAATAAGTGATAAACCAAGAATGTAATGAAAAAATATTCTCCCACTTGAAGATGAAAGCCACGTACCAAAAGTGTTGAAGCATAGTACAAATAAGAATAATAGTAATTATTAAATATGATAACGAAATGTGTCCTAGGAAATGCTTATTTTCTCCTAAGGAATACAAGATCTTCCTTGTCAACTTAATAAATATTTAGAGAGTTGCAAATGTAATGGATAAAGTAGGATAATGGTTGACCAAAAGTTTATGTGTCTTACATATGTGCTCTATCGGTTGCAGCATGTAAGACTTGTGAAATTTAATTAATTAATTAATGCGGGTAGTGTGAGCCTTTATGATATTTAATGCTGATTGTTATAACGTGGAGTAGTGCTAGCTCAAATGGTTCAAGTTCTATGTATGTCAATTATGTGGTTTTTAATTTATAATTATTTTAATAACGTGCTGGATCATGATGAGTAATAACATAATTATAGAATTATGTGAATTATCATGAAACATGAATTGGTTGAATGGTTGTGCATTGGTTTGACATTGTTGGAAGTCCCACATCGACTAGAGATAAGGCTAATTCATAATATATAAGTGAGGTGCAAACCTCACCTTACAAGCCGGTTTTGTGGGGTTGAGTTAGGCTTAAATCCCACTTCTAACAAACATTGGCATGATTATGGGTTTGAATCTTGATAGATCCATATTAAACTTTCCTTTTGCTAGAATTATGTTGGCATGAATATGAAAAACCATAAAATCCTAGCAGCCAAGGAAGGGCTGGAAAACCATAATAAGACAAACATTAAATTTTAGGTGAGAAGAAATGTTTTTTGGGTTGTCATTGTTGCTTAGGAAGTAGAGCACGAATTCAAGAGTGTGTGGAAAGAAACCAAGTTAGGGGAGCTGTCATTTCCTATTTTAATGATATTATATGCAATTGTGTTATATATTGATGCATGAAACCTTTCTCCTGAATCAAATTCTTGTATCATTTAACTTTTTTATGTTTGTCGTATATGGTTTTAGAGAGAGTATGTGTGTGTTTGTGGTTTTCGTTGTATTGAGTTCTCTTTGTGACCCAATCATTGCTATGATTATAATGATTATTCTTTTAGGTTTTTCTGACCCAATAATTGCTATGATTATCATGATTTTTCTTTTTTTCTTGACGAGATATTTAGAGTTTTTCTTTTCTAAATACAACACACTTAATATTATTCTTATTATTCTTATTATTAATTTTATTTTATTTTACCATTATTATTAGGGTTAAATATGTTTTTGGTCCCTTAACTTTTAGTGAATTTTGGAATTAGTCCATTTCGAAACTTTGGACCAATTTAGTCCTTCATCTTTTGAAATACGTGAATTTAGTCCTTTTAATCAAATTTTGTTAAGTTTATTTGACATTTCAAGCACGTTTCATAATAGTATTTGACTTAACATTAAAACAAAAATGTGTCAAAAAGTATAAACAACTCAAATACAATCTTGAAATGTGTATAAAACATCAAATAAACCTAACAAAATTTAATTAAAAGGACTAAATCCACGTATTTCGAAAGATGAAGGACTAAATTGGTCCAAAGTTTCAAAATGGACTAATTCCAAAATTTACTGAAAGTTAAGGGACCAAAAACATATTTAACCCTT
>Ga0214542_1009762_pt1 | contig 14598 bp, 15 predicted proteins | sample CNSS1metaG_FD_160096 | JGI IMG/M metagenome (GOLD analysis project Ga0214542, IMG submission 160096) | Root nodule microbial communities from cowpea collected in UCLA plant growth center, Los Angeles, California, USA - CNSS1 | ecosystem: Host-associated > Plants > Roots > Nodule | place: USA...
CAACGAATGTGAAAGAATTCCCCACTACATATCAAGCCATTATGTAGATTAAGTTGAGTTCTCAAGGAATTTTGAAGCACATCATTTGCCGAAGCATTGTCCAAAGTGATAGAAAAAACCTTTTTCTCTAATCCCCACTCTTGCAAAAGTTCATAAACTTTCTTAGACAACTCAAAACCTATGTAGGGGGGGAGGGGGGGGGGGGCATGTGACAAAAGTTAAGAAGTTTGCTATTTAGTTTCCAACTCAAGTCCACAAAATGGGCGGTCAAAGCTATGAATCCCTCAGTGTTAATAGATGTCCACATATCAGAAGTCAAGCATATCCTACTAGGAATCGAAAGAAGCAGAGTTTTAAGAATTAACTTTTCTTTGTCATAGAGTCTCCCAATATCTGCCCTAATAGTGTTTCTACTAACCATAACTGCATCAGGACACAAGTACCTAATCCAGTTCCTAAGTTCAGGATACTCAACAAATTTATAAGGCAAATTGTGCCTAACAATCAGTTCACACAACAACTGACGGTGCACTGATTGATCTATTTTCTTTGCCTTCAATTTTCCTTGCATATCTAACATCATTTGACCAATATCTTCAGTTTTGATTTTACCACACTTCATAATATGCCGATTCAAATGTGAAGTTCCATATTTTCTTCCACCACACGCAAAAACTTTGTTGCAACCATTACACTTTGCCTTATCCTTATCCTCCCCAAACTTACTAAAATACCTCCAACAATCAGATGTGTTAGCCTTATTTCTCCTTCTATCAACCTCAACCGTTTCAGACTGTTTTTCAGTATCATCTTCTTCAATTTCATTTTCACAAAGAGGTATGTTAACATCGTCCTTATCAGCCATTCTTGTTTCTAAATTAATCTAATTCAATTTCTTGATACAATACACACATTACCAAACCAAATTAGTAGCAGCCAGCAATTGAGCAGGGGCAATGGAAACACACAACAACAATGAAATGAACACACATTTCAAGCAGTAACAATGTAAAGCAACACACACATACAAGCTATTGTAGATTCATAGAAAGCAACAAAAATGAAATCGAAGGGAAGACTCAAAACCTGTGTGATTGCTGGTGCGGTGACGACCGTGAATGGCTAGCCTGGTGACGACCGTGAATGGCTTGCGGTGCGGTGACCACCGTGAACCGTGAAAATGGTCAAGGAGAGCCGCTACTACGCCGCGATGGCCGGGAATCAAGAAAAGGGTGGAGGTGGTCGTGAATCGTGAGAGGGATGAAGGAGCTCCTGGGCTACGCCGCGGTGGCCGTGAATCGGGTGAAAGGGATGGAGGGAGAAGTTGCACCGCGATGGCCACGAATCATGAAAGGGATGGAGGGAGAAGTTCCTCCGCTGCGCTGCGGTGGGCGTGACTCGTGAAAGGGTGGAGAGGTGCGCTCCTGTGGTTCAAGGTGCGCTCTTGTGGCTCGCGGTGCATAGTGGTCGTCGTCGGTGGAAGGAGACCGTTCGGCAGCAGCGACGTTGGCCGTGATTGGGTTGGTCAGCGGCATGAATTGGATGGAAGCAGTGTGCGCTCAAGAACAGATTGCATTTTTAAGGCAGAGGAAAGTGAGGAAAGGGGCAGAATGCTTTTGCTTTACGGGTTGCTTGGTTTCTCACTCTCACAGCAGTACACAAAAGTGCATGTGCAGTAACTCAATTTTTATGCGGGCCGCGGGCCTATGCGGGCCGGGCCAGATCGGGCTTGCAGGTTCAATTTCTAGGCCCGCCCCACGTAATATGTGCGAGCTTGTGGGCCGGCCCGCCGGGCCTAGCCCTAATTGCCACCGCTAATGATAATCAAACAGAAAATATGTTGTATAACTACAACTAATAAAGCATTTTAAGTATAAATAAAATAATTTATATTCTTAAAAAATATACTAAAAGATTATAAAAGATCATTAAAAATAAAAATTAATTACATTCAAACTATTACATTCAACGAATAATATAAAGAATAGTGTAAAGTATTTTTCAATAAAATTAATTAATTATAATAAAATGAAATGTAAGATGAAATGTAAAATGTGAAAAAAATAAAGGTTTTAACTTAGTCATGATTAACTTTTTTGCTATTTGAAGTTTTTATCACTATCAAGAGTTTCATGTGTGATACTTCGATGTAAATTAATAATTTATATGCTTTCAAAGTGAATCATTATGAAAGGTATAAAATTCGTAATAAATTGTAATGGTATTAGTTTTTATATTCTTGAATGCTTCGCCGTCGGTTAAGAATGTTGTGCTAATGAGGTTTTGATTATGTTATGTATTTAATTGTGTAATTTTCAAGTTAGATTTCACTTTGTGAGTTGATTAGGGATTATGATCCCACCTCATGCAAATGTTTGTTGCCTATGGTCCTATAGTTTTTTAACACATGTTTACTTTCTTCTCAACTTTCCCGTAAGAATATTTCCCTAGATTATAATAATAAAGAATTTCTAATCATGGATGCCTTTGTTTTCTTCTCACGAATAACTACCACAATATTATGTGTTGTCATTCAAACACGTAATATCTTTTTTGCAATGATTCTTATTGTCACCTTTATTAAAAAATAAACAACATTAACAACACGATCATTAACACATAGTAATGAAAACATCTCAACTAAAAATATGAAATTAGATTCCAAACATTGAAGTTAAAATTTTAACTTGATATTAGAAGGGGTTGCGCCCCACTGCCACAAATTATGACGTAGGCTTTGTCACTAGAACAGAACTTAGAGGAGCACTGCTTCCAAGTGCAATGAAAGTCACTACTCTAGGCCATAAACCTTCATGATCATCTATTGACTCTGTCCAGGTAAGTATGTTCTAAGGTATCACACATCTCGCTTTTGTAGTGTATTCTTCCTATTTCAACCACTAAAACTTTCGATGTGGGGTTAGGCAAAGTAGTTTTAAAATTGGAATCAACATCCCTAAGTTACTTGGTGTGTCTCTTTATTTGATCTATACCTTATTTTAATATCATATTAAAGAAGCATTTGAGTTTCTTTTTTTCGAAAATAAAAATATAAACAAGTTTTATAATTAAAAATAATTCCTTTTAAAACATAATTGTCATTAAATTTAATCTCGATATTGCACAACTATTAAGGTTAGCACAAAAAAATATATTAACATCGGTATCTATATTCTTCTTGTAATTATACAAATGTGTTTTGTTTGATTATTATATTAGTTTTACTATTTATACTTATACAAGAATAACTCATCATACTTTTAAGGTGTTCTCGAATAGGGTAGATAATCTATCCCAAAAGAACGATAGACTAAGAAATGATAAAGATAGGAAACTCAACCTGAAATAAAAAGCGAAAATTAGTTAAACTGCAACAAATTCAATTAGTTAATTTATCTTTTAATCGACTGATTTCACTTAAGTCAAGTGAAATCAACCGATTGATTTGACAATCAACCTGTTGAATTTTGTAACAGTTTGACTATATAAGTTGTATTTTTTGAAAGAGAGGTTTGTTGATCATTTTTTAGCATGATTTTGTTCTAGAAACTTGTGGAAACTTTGTCCTTCGTGATCATACAGTTTGCAGCAGTGGAATATTGATCTTGGATTAATTCTTGGAACTTTTGGCTTGGTTTGAAGCTTGGATAAAGTGGTTTGTGGTAGACTGAGTTGTGCTACCACTCAGGTTTGATCTTTCTCAAGCTTTATGTGTGTGCCTAGTGGTTTTCTAGGTCTGGAAGAGGGTTCTTGCTATGCTGGTGTGATTCTTGTGTGATTCAAGAGTCTTCTGTGGTGTTTTTTCATATTTTGGAAGTGTAAGGGTGGATACTTTGTAAATCTTTTGAAATAGTGCAAAGTCAAGCTCAAGTTGCCTTGACAAACTGGATGTAGCTCAAGTTTGAGTGAACCAATATAAAAATATTGTGTCTCCTCTCTTCTCTGACCTTTCTCTCATGCATTTTCATTTTAAAGTTTAAAGAACTTGTGCTTTAATAATCTTTTTCATGATCTTGCATGTTTTCATGACATTTACAGCATTGAGCATGTATGTATAATCATTTAGAACCTGTCTTGATCATTCTTGTGCATTGTTTCTGATTTAAATCTCAAATTTGTATTTCTGCATTTTTCCCAGTATTTTAGTCGACTGCTTTCCTTTTTCAATCGATTGATTATACCAGAATATAATTTGTTTACTAAAATCAATTTGTTAACTCTGTTTTTGATCGACTGAAAGTATATTATCCAGCACCTTTTGCATCCTAACTTGGTGATCTATTTGATTCAATTAAAGGTTGTTTTTAGCTTGCAAAGATAGCCTAAATTTTTAACTAGCCAATTCAACCCCCCCTTCTTGGCTTTTCAATCATTTCAAAACTAACAATTGGTATCAGAGTTAGGTACTTGAAATTTGATCAAGTAAGGTCCTAAATCTGTTTTGAACTACTTGAAATCGTTGAAAACAAGTTACCCTTTGTTGAAGGTGCCTCAATTCATAGACCCCCTATGTTTAGTGGCATTAATTACCAATTTTTGAAAATTAGGATGAAATCTTTATTGAATCAATAGATCAAGGGATATGGGATGCAATCATAAATGGACCATATACTCCTAAGCATACTGTTGAAAATGTGCAGGTTGATAAGCCATGGACTCAATGGAATGAGGAAGAAAGGAGGAGAGCTTAATATGATTGCAATGCAAAAAATATCCTCAGTTCATCTCTCAAAATGGATGAGTTTTTTCGTGTTTCACAATGCAAGAGGTCCAAGAAAATGTGGGAGGTTCTTGAAGTGACTCATAAAGGAACTAATGATGTTAAGAGAGCAAGGAAGCATGCCTTGATTCAAGAGTATGAGCTATTCAAGATGAAACAAGGAGAATTTACAGCGGATGTGCAAAAGAGATTCACTCACATAGTCAACCATCTCATGGGTTTGGGTAAGGAATTTGACAAAGGAGAGTTAAACATCAAGGTGCTGAAGTGTCTTGATAGATCTTGGCAACCAAAGGTCACTACTATCTCAGAAATAAGAGATCTATCCACTTTGACTATAGCTACATTGTTTGGCAAGCTTAGGGAGCATGGGATTGAGATGCAAAGGCTTAATGAGCTTGAGTCAAGTGAGAAAAAGGTAAAGAACATAGCCTTGAAGACAAGCACGAAGAAGAATGAGGAACCCAAGAATGAGGTGGCTGAATCAAGTGAATATGAGAACTTGAATCTCCTTGTCAAGAGGTTTGGTAAGTATCTCAAAAGGAAAGGTATCAAAGGTAATCCCAAGAGGTATACTTCCAAACACAATGAATCAAACTCTTCTAATTTTACATGTTATAACTATGGAAAACAAGAACATATCAAAACTGAATGTCCAAATGCTAACAAAGAAAAGGAGAAGAGTGTTGATAGGAAAAAGGAGAAGAAGCCAAAGGAGAAGAAGCCAACGGAGAAACGTGCATACATTGCATGGGAGGATAATGATGATTCAACAACAAGTAGCTCCTCACAAGATGAGAGTGAATAAGCCAACTTATGGCTCATGGCTGGTTATGAGTCACCCTCCTCAAGCCAAGTAAGTTCTCTAGACATAAATAACTATAATCAATTGTTGCATGATTTTGAAGAGTTGCATAATGAAGCAAACAAGATTTCTGCATTAAACAATCGATTGAAAGGCTTTAACAACTGGCTGAAAAACAGAGTTAGCCAACTCAAAAAAGAAATAGTTGATTTAAAAATATTTAGAAATGATTTATAGTAATTCAACCGATTGTTTTAGAAATCAATCGGCTAAAAACCTTGTGAAAACTGCACAGTTTTGAAAATTCAAGTGAAATACCTTATAAAGACCTGTGCAAGGTTCACAAGAGGGGAAGCAAACTTAGAGGTTGTTCTTGGTTCTCAAAACTGTGTGTTTGGCAAAGCTGGACTTGGTTTCAATCCTTCTTTTCAAAAGAAAACCAAGAAGTTCTCTAGTTTCTTTTCAAAAAGTATGCCAAGTGACATGCCATTCATTTCATGCAAATACTGTATGCAAAGAGGTCATGTTATTAAGAACTGTCATGCTAGAAAATATGATGTTCCTAAAGGGATTATGAAATGGATCCCAAAAGGATCTAGAAAGGCATAACCATGATAGACCCGATCTATCAAAGGGTACCAAGTAATCCAAATCTGTTTTGCAGGTCATGAAAGGTGATAAGAAAGATTTGTGGTACCTTGATAGTGGTTGTTCGAGACATATGACAGGAGATAAGACCAAATTTGCAAAGTTGGAGTTGAAGGAGGAAGGGTTTGTAACCTATGAAGACAACAACAAAGGAAAAATCATTGGAAATGGAGTCATAGGCAATGGATCTTCTTTCAACATCAAGAATGTGTTGCTGGTAGAAGGACTCAAACACAATTTGATAAGTATAAGTCAACTATGTGATAGAGGCTTTAAAGTCATGTTTGAACCAAATAGTTGTTTGATATATGATGCACATGGTAATATTGTTTTGATAGGCAAAAGAGTCAATAATATGTATCTATTTGACCTGCATCATGCATCATTTAGCATCCATTGTTTGCTTACAGAAGAGGATGACATTTGGTTATGGCATAAAAGACTTTGTCACACACACATGTAGCATTTCAATCGGCTGAATAGAAAACAACTGGTTGAAGGAATACCAAAACTCAAGTTTGAGAAGAATAGAGTGTGTGAAGCATGTCATAAAGGAAAACAGACTAAGGTCTCTTTTAAATCCAAAAATGTTGTTTCAACTGAAAGACTTTTAGAGATGCTTCAAATGGATCTATTTGGTCCATCTCGAACCATTAGCCTTGGTGGCAATCTTTATGCATTAGTCATTGTTGATGATTTTTCTAGGTACACATGGACTTTGTTCTTAGCTGCCAAAAATGACACTTTTCATGCCCTTAAAAGACTTGCCAAGATGCTTGAAAATGAAAAGAGTTCCAAGATAGTTTCTATTCAAAGTGACCATGGTGGGAAATTCTAAAATGAAAAGTTTGAACACTTTTGGGAAAAGCATGGCATTAATCATAATTTTCCTGCACCAAGAACCCCACAACAAAATGGTGTTGTTGAAAGGAAAAATAGGTCACTTGAGGAACTAGCTAGAACTATGTTGAATGAAAACTCACTACCTAAGTATTTTTGGGTTGATGCAGTCAACACTGCTTGTTATGTTTTAAATAGTGTTGATCAGGCCAATTTTGAAGAAAACCCCCTATGAGCTTTTCAAAGGGAGGAGGCCTGTTTTAAGTCACCTAAAATTATTTGGATGTAAGTGCTTCATATTAAATAATGGCAAGGAAAGTCTTGGCAAATTTGATGCAAAAGCGGATGAAGGTGTTTTTTTAGGCTATGCTACACAAAGTCATGCATATAGAGTCTATAATAAGAGATTGATGACTGTTGAAGAGTCTATGCATGTTGTATTTGATGAAACTAACCCAAAGGTGCAAGATCAAGTGTCAAAGAATGCAGATGAGGAAGATCTAATGCAGGAGTTTATTTTTGTAGCAAAAAAACCCACTGCTGCAGGAAATCAATCAGCTGAAAAGGAAAAACAGTCGACTGAAATAGCTGCAGATAGCAACTTGCCCAAGGATTGGATCCAACCTAGAGGTTTATCAAAGGACAACATCATAGGTGATATCAAACAAGGAGTATCTACTAGACGTAGGATTGTATTTTGTGAACATGTTACTTTTGTATCTCAAATTGAACCTAAGAATGTGAATGATGCTTTGAATGATAGTAATTGGATTGTGGCTATGCAAGATGAGCTCAATCAATTCACAAGAAATGATGTATGGTTTCTAGTGCCTAAAACTGATGATATGAATATAATTGGAACTGAATGGGTTTTTAGAAACAAAATGGATGAAGATGGTAATATTATAAGAAACAAAGATAGACTAGTTGTTAAAGGTTATAATCAAGAAGAAGGCATTGATTTTGATGAAACTTATGCACCTGTAGCTAGGCTAGAAGTTGTGAGATTACTCTTAGCATATGCTTGTATGTGTAACTTTAAATTGCATCAAATGGATATGAAAAGTGCATTCTTGAATGGTTTCCTAAATGAAGAAGTGTATGTATCACAACCTCCTGGATTTGAGGATCATCTCTATCCTAACCATGTTTTCAAATTGAAAAAGGCCTTATATGGTTTGAAACAAGCACCAAGACAATGGTATGAAAGGCTAAGCAATTTTCTGTTATCAAAAGGTTATGCTAGAGGTGCAGTGGCTAAAACACTCTTCATTAGAAAACATGATAATGATGTTATACTTGTTCAAGTGTTTGTTGATGATATCATCTTTGGTTCAAATAATAACACATTATGTGAAGAGTTTGTTGCAGCTATGCAGGGAGAATTTGAGATGTCCATGATGGGTGAGCTTACCTACTTTCTAGGGCTGCAAGTCAAGCAACTTAAGCATGGAACATTTTAAAACCAATCAAAATACTATTTTGACTTGTTAAAAAAGTTCAAAATGGAGGATTGCAAGGAAGCTGCCACTCCAATTGTAACAAATTGTCTTATGGATGCAGATGAGGCTGGCCAACCAGTAGATTTAACCAAATATAGAGGGTTGATTGGGTCTTTGCTCTATCTTACAGCAAGTAGACCAGATATTCAGTTTGGAGTATGCTTATATGCTAGGTTTCAAGCAAATCCAAAGGAATCACACTCTAAGGCTGCAAAAAGGATTCCAAAGTACCTCAAAGGAACAACCAATGTTGGTTTATGGTATCCATGTGATTCTAACATAAATCTTAGTGACTTTTCAGATTCGGACTATGTAGGGTGCAAATTGGATAGGAAAAGCATAAGTGGTACTTGCCATTTGCTTGAATCAAGTCTAATCTCATGGAATAGCAAAAAGCAAGCATGTGTAACACTCTCCGCAGTTGAAGCTGAATATATTGCTGATGGACATAGTTGTGGACAAATCATATGGTTGAAACATCAACTTTTGGACTATGGTGAAAGGCTAAGTAAGGTACCTTTGTATTGTGATAACAATAATGCCATCAACTTAACCAAGAATCCAATACAACATTCTAAAACCAAGCATATAGAGATTAGGCATCATTTCATTCGTGATCATGTTCAAAAGGGAGATTGTGAAATCAAATTTGTTAAAATTGAAAATCAATTGGCGGATTCGTTTACAAAACCATTGGCTAGAGATAAGTTTAACAAGCTAAGAACTACACTAGGCATATTAGACATCAAGAATGTGGTATGATGTGTTTCTAGCATGTTAATCTTATGTACTCATGCATTGGTTTCATAAATATCTGCTGTTGTATGCAAAATTTGAAAACTGTCATATTCAACCTGTTGAATTTTCATTTTAACGTGTTGATTTCACTTAAATCTGCCTCTGTTTGCAAAAACATGATTTGTCAACCTGTTGATTATGTATTTCAACATGTTTATTTCACTTAAACTGCCACTGAATGATGAAAAATTGATCTGCTATCATTTTCAATCCGTTGTTTTCACAATTCAGTATGTTGATGTCATTAAAACTGAATTTGGAAAAATAAAGTTCAATTTTACGATTTTCAATTCATTGATTTTCAAAATCAGTCAACTGATTTCACTTAACCAGATTCTATTTTTAATCTCTGATGCTCTGATGTTGTTTTAATCGACTGATTATGTTTTTCAACGTGTTGATTTTACTTAAACTGTGCATTTACTCACGATTTGAATTGTTAAGCTGACCCAATTAAAGAAAGCATCTTTTTGTCAGCTACTATCTGCTCTAAACTGCCCATTTCATCAACCATGTGTTGCTTTTACTGATTTGTTTGACCAAAAATCATGTTTAGTGTACAATTCCAATGTGCATGCAGTTCACATGATCTGAACTGATTGATTCACTCATAAAAACACATTGAAAACATCATGAATGCATGAGATACTGCTTTGGACTACATTAAACTGGTTTGGGTAACCTAAATGAATTAATTAGAAAAATTTGGACCATTTAAGCAACTGTTTCTGAAAACCAGCTTGTTCAATTATAAATACTGCACTTGTATTGCTGCATTTGCATCATACATCTCTTAGAAACAACCATATCAACATTTATCATGCCTCGTCGTTCCCAAAGGGCTATCCAATATGATGATGAACACTCCACTCCTCCTACCACAAGGTCTCCAAATCATGAAAGCCATGGAAGAATTGAAGCATGGTTTAAGGATCATGAGGACAACATTCAAGTGTTCCTCATTGAGATGAATAGGAAGCAGATCAGCATTCCTAAGGTGTTGAGGTTCTCATGGCTAAGGGCTGAAGGCTTTGAGAGTCTATTCCAACAACTAAAGCATCAAAAGTTGAATACATTCCTTGAACTTTCAGGGAAAATCTATCCAGACTTGGTGAAGGTGTTTTTCACCAACTTGGACTTTAAAAATGATGTCCTGTTGTCCAGCATCAAGGGTGTTCGGATGGAGATCAACAAGAGAGCTTGGAAAGATGTGGTTGGACTCAAATCAAGGGGTGTGCAAGTGAGGAAAGGTGAAACCGGGGCTCTTGCAGAATTCAACAAGATGCATTACTATGGCCAATGCTTGAGGAATCCTGCTGCTGAAATCAAGCACTTCCATGTTGGTGGTCTTAAGGTGGATCAAAGGTTGCTTGGTATGATTGTCACAAAAATCCTTGTTCCACGTGGTAGCAACCATTCAACATTGAATGAAGGAGATTTGATACTCATGTATTGTATTCAACATAACATTCAAGTGGATTGGATCTATGTGTTTCGTGATCACATGCTCAAGGCAAAGCGGCTCATGGATTTTAGGCTGCTATATGTGATTTTGGTGTCTAAATTTATGGAATACTTTGGAATTGATGTAGAGGATGAGCTAGAAGAGTTAACTGGACTGTTGAACCATACCTCCAACCAAAATCTACACAAATGGGTTTTCTTAAGGTGGGAAATGCATGGACAGCTGCTGGTGTTGTAGTTGGTGGTGCACATGACCATGAAGCTGGCCCAAGTGGTACAAATCAAGAGGAAGAACCAACTACTAGACCCATGAACTTGATTCCCCTCCAGAGGATAGAGGCCCTATGTACTCACATTTTGAGAGGATGGTGCTGAATCAACTGCATGAGCTCAATGTATCACAACATGCACATCACAACTATTGCAATGATATCCATGATATGTTGAACTCATTCCAGACCAGAAATGATCCTCAAGATGACTGAGTGTGGTGGTTGTTTAGGATCATGCATTGTATCCATGTGTTTGTGCTTTTTCAGTTTCAGCTCTGTCAGTTTCAGTTGGTTGTTTTTCGTTTCAGTCGGCTGATTATATCAGCTTTATGATTTTTTTCTTCTCTGTTTCAGTTTGTGCTTTCTGTATTGTGTTCAAATATTAATATAAGGATTTGCAATGCTTGTTCTCTTTATGCATTAGTTATGTTTGATGAATCCAAAGGGGGAGAAAAATTGGAAAATGGATAATTGATCACATTGAACTAAGTAGAAGCATTAAAATTGGATTAAAATCAAATCTAAAATTGATCCCATATTATTGATAGGGGGAGCATGTGCATACTTGTGTGCTTGTTAGCTTGTGTGTATTGCTACTGTAAATGTTTTTCAGGTTCACAAGTTTCAAGCTAAGGTGTAACTTCATCAATTCAATTGGTATCCAATAAATGGAAGAATTTTGCAATGAAAGATAGAAGAAGATAGATGAAAGAAGATAGAGGCTGGCTTCATCAAATCAAGGGGAGATTGTTGACATGAGAAGCCAAGGTGGTTTGCTTCTTGAAGATTTGATGAAGATTGAATGAAGCTCTTTTGAACTATCTTGAAGCCATTACCATTGACATGAATCCTACATTGATGAAGGAAAGGAGATGTGATGATATCCATGTTGATCAAGGCTGGAACGTGTGCTCTCCATGTAGTTACATCATTATGAAAGTGTATTTGTTGTTTGTAATTCATATTGTAGACCTTGTAGCATTAATTAGATGTAGTTTGGTCTTTATTGTGTTTTTAATCTGTTGAATGGTTTTTCAACAGGTTAAAATGTCTCTTTTAGTTTGTTGAATGGTTTTTCAACAGGTTAAAAGTTGGCTGCAGTAGTCTTAAACTGCAACAAATTCAATCAGTTGATTTATCTTTTAATCGACTGATTTCACTTGAAGTGAAATCAACCGATTGATTTGAAAAGCAACATGTTGAATTTCGTAACAGTTTGACTATATAAGCTGTATTTTTTGAAAGAGAGGTCTGTTGATCATTTTTAAGCACGATTTTGTTCTGGAGAGTTGTGGAAACTCTCTCCTTCGTGATCATATAGTTTGTAGCAGTGGAATATTGATCTTTGATAAATTCTTGGAGCTTTTGGATTGGTTTGAAGCTCGGAGAAAGTGGTTTGTGGTAGGCTGGGTTGTGCTACCACTCAGGTTTGATCTTTCTCAAGCTTTGTGTGTGTGCCTAGTAGTTTTCCAGGTCTGCAAGAGAGTTCTTATTGTGCTGGTGTGATTCTTGTGTGATTCAAGAGTCTTTTGTGATGTTTTTGCATATTTTGGAAGTGTAAGGGTGGATACTTTGTAAATTTTTTGAAATAGTGCAAAGTCAAACTCAGGTTGCCTTGACAAACTTGATGTAGCTCAATTTTGAGTGAACTAGTATAAAAATCTTTTGTTATTTTAAGTTTTTATCACTATCAAGAGTTTCGTATGTGATACTTGGATGTAAATTAATAATTTATATGCGTAGCTTCCAAAGTGCATCATTATGAAAGGTATAAAATTCGTAATAAATTGTAATGGTATTAGTTTTTATATTCTTGAATGCTTTGTTGTGGGTCAAGAATGTTGTGCTAATGAGGTTTTGATTTGGCAAAGTGAGAACAGAATGGGAGTCTTGGCTGCTTTAGAGGCCTTGGGACCCCATGCGCCAGCCATTAGGCCTAACTGTTTAGGACAAGGCCTTAAGACTTAGGACAGAAAAGGAATAGAAATAAAATGGGTCTTACAAAGGTTAGCACAAAAAACTTTATTAAAATTGGTAATTATACAACTGTTTTTTGTTTGATTATTATATTAGGTTTACTATTTATACTTATACAAGAATAACTCATCAGACTTTTAAGGTGTTCTCGAATAGGATAGAGAATCTATACTAAAAGAACGATAGACTAGGAAATGATAAAGACAGGAAACTCCACCTGAAATAAAAAGTGAAAACAAATAAAGGAAAAAAAGTCTTCAAAATTTTACAATGTTTGGAAACAAAATTATTATCACAAATGAAAACATAAACTGTTTTAACAAATCAAATTTCTTGTTCAATGGTAAAGAATTGAACGTGTTGCAATTCAAAAATTTAAATGTTAACATTGATTTAAAAGTTAGAATTTTGTAATGATAACTAATCAGATATTGTATAAGTACAACTAATAAAGCATTTTAAATATAAATAAAAAAATTTGTATTCTTCAAAAATATAGTAAAAGATTATAAAATATTAGTAAAAAGAAAAATCAATTACATTCAGATAATTATGTTTTAGAAAAAAAAATCACTCTCACACTGAGAAAGTAAAAATAAATTAGTTTTCTAAAATAAATCAAATGTCTTTCTAAGAACGAATAATATAATGAATATTGTAATGTATTTTTCAATAAAATTAATTAAATATGATAAGGTTCAATGTAAGATAAAATTTAAAATTTGAAAAAAATAAAGGTTTTAACTTAGTCATTATTAACTTTTTTGTTATTTTAAGTTTTTATCCATATAAAGAGTTTCGTGTGTGATACTTGGATGTAAATTAATAATTTATATGCATAGCTTCCAAAGTGCGACATTATGAAAGGTATAAAATTCGTAATAAATTGTAATGGTATTAGTTTTTATATTCTTGAATGCTTTGTCGTGGGTTAAGAATGTTGTGCTAATGAGGTTTTGATTATGTTATGTGTTTAATTGTGTAGTTTTCAACTTAGATTTCACTTTGCAATTTGATTAGGCATTATGATCCCACCTCATGCAAATGTTTGTTGCCTATGGTCCTATAGTTTTTTAACACATTTTTACTTTCTTCTCAACTTTCCCGTAAGAATATTTCCCTAGATTATAATAACAAAGAATTTCTAATCATGGATGCCTTTGTTTTCTTCTGCTGAACAACATTCACAACGCGATCATAAAGACATAATAATGAAAACATCTCAACCAAAAATATGAAATTAGATTCCAAATATGGAAGTTAAAATTTTAATTTGATATTAGAAGGGGTTACGCGAACGCAAACCACACTGCCACAAATTATGACGTAGGCTCTGTCACTGGGACAGACCTTAGAGGAGCACCCCTTCCAAGTGCAATGAAAGTCACTACCCTAGGCCATAAACCTTCATGATCATCTATTGACCCCGTCCAGGTAAGTATGTTCTAAGGTATCACACATCTCACTTTTGTAGTGTATTCTTCCTACTTCAACCACTAAAACTTTCGATGTGGGATTAGGCAAAGTAGTTTGAAAATTAGAACCAACATCCCTAAGTTACTTGGTGTGTCT
>Ga0214542_1009764_pt1 | contig 14596 bp, 4 predicted proteins | sample CNSS1metaG_FD_160096 | JGI IMG/M metagenome (GOLD analysis project Ga0214542, IMG submission 160096) | Root nodule microbial communities from cowpea collected in UCLA plant growth center, Los Angeles, California, USA - CNSS1 | ecosystem: Host-associated > Plants > Roots > Nodule | place: USA...
TTTCATGTATAAAAAATTACAAAGGTTAAAATGTAAAAAATAAAATAATTTAAGTATTTAGGTGAAATGATTTGATGTATATATTAGAAAAAGTTATTGTAACATGTATATATAGGTTGTAATTAAGTTTATTTACTAATTTGGTCTCAAATGGAAGATGACGAAATTGGATGATTTTAAAAAATTGGGTACTAAATTGAACCAAAAATTTAAATTGGGGTACTAAATTGAAAACAACTATTACACTGACACGTGTCATGATTGTAAGCTGCCACGTGGCACGATGATAAACTGACACGTGACAGTTTTTAAATTTTTTGAAAAAAAAATTATTTTTTTTAAAAAAAAATAAAAAAAAAATAAAAATTTCATGGCTTGACACGTGTCCTGTACGGACACGGTGTTAACTTCAACTTAACGGAGAGGACCAAATTGAATCTCTTTAGAAAATTGGGGTACCAAATTGAATATTCCTAAAGTTTGGATACCAAATTGAACTTTTCGAAAAAGTTTGGGTACCAAATGTGTATTTATACCTAAAAAAAAAGACACGTCGAGATAAACATTATCTATTTCCAGCAACATTAATTACTGTCAGACATACGTGAAAGTTTCATACTTAAAACTATGCGGCAAAATATTAACTCTTACTCCAAAATTTATGATTTTATAAGTAAATCTTGCACAAGTTCTGGTTTTTTCTGGTCCTCCTTTACTCTCACTTTGTATGGAACAATTATTAGACCTATGAGTACATAGTTTATTTTCAATGTTTATGAGTAATTAATGTACACCATTGCTGAATACAGATAAGTAGTATGAGAAAATGAGGTTATCTAATTTATATTAAGTTTTAGTGAGAAGAGAAGTAGGTGGCACTTTTGATTTGGAAATATTGGACTATAAAAGAAGATAAAGAAATTTTTGAATGTGAAACTGTACAAATAATCTTCCTTGAGTTTGGGTCCAAAATTCTTCATCCCACTCTTTTAACAAATTTACTCATGTTTATGTTGTGAACAAGCAATAAAAACTAGCCATAGATAGCAAGACCAAAATAAAAATAATAGATGAGTCAGTTGCCCTAACATTGCATGTTTCAAAAGGTCCTAATCAAAAGTTTTAATTAAAAGTCTCATTAAAATATATTATAAATAGTTTGACAAAGAATATGTTAATATAAAGTTAGTCTTCATTCTTCCATCATGTTTTAGAAGTACCCATTTATAGTATTGGCTTAAACTATTCCCTTCATCTTAAATTGATTTTGACATACAGATAATAATAATAATAATAATAATAATAATAATAATAATAATAATTAAACTTTTTAATATTTTTTTACTTACTATGTTTCAAGGAATTGATTTTGAATTGGAAAGGAATGAAGCAAATAAAAGAGTTTCCATTATTTCCTATCTTTCAACAACCAATGCATCAAAAAAATTTATACTTAATCATCTTTTATGCAAAATGCATATAATTTATAGACACGACTTCACATGAGTTAAGTCGATCATTTGTTCTTTAGCATGTTAAAAAAAAATGCATGAATTTCAAATATTAACTATTTCTTGAACCCTTGAAACAATCATTTTTGTTTCGATGTTATTAACTGTTCTTATAGTACTGCTAGCGTGAACTACATTATGCACAAGAAGTATTGTTGTGTATTTTTAAATGTTTATTGTCTGTGACTGTGAGTAATAATTAATAATCCTAATATGCACGAAAAAAATCAAATAACTTTATTGAAAAACTTATTGTGTTCACAGTTCATTTGTAACACTTAGAAAACAAAGACGTACGTGTCATAATTTTTCTTATTTCCTCATTGCGAAGTTCTAACATAAATATATGTTCTATTCTTCTTAACTAAGAAAGGTGAGCTTTTTTCAGTTAAATTACAAATTGCAATATATATTAATACTTAAAAATATTTTGATGAATCTTTAATAATTTAAAATTTACTTATATTTGTTATTATCAAAGATACATATATTAAGTATCTCCACTAACTTTTTGTGGTTCAGATTAATTTCTAACATAACAACGTAAATTACAGGATGACAATGGCTCAAGGATTGTTTTATTATGGTCTGCGAGACACTTCTGCTACTTACTCTATCACTTTTCTCAACTTGGTTCCTATAATCACATTCTTTACCTCTATCTTACTCAGGTATTTGGAAACACTGGTTTAACAAAATAATAAAAAAAATTATATTTTCATTCTCATCCTTTATTTTCTGACATGATTTAATGTAAACTATTGATTCTTTAAAAAAACATACTGATGTATTAATCAGTGAATCATACTAAATCACGTCAAAAAATAAAGAATAAAAGTCAAAAAATAGAAATCATGGTATCATTATCCTAAAATTAAAGGTTATAGTAACTTCTAACTAGTTTCTTACCATAACAGTTAAGCAAATTAATAAAATATTATTACACTCTAATAAAAATATCACTTCCAAATTCCTTTTTTAAACTCTAATACACTAAAAAAGATGTTTATTATGAACTGAAATATTGATTAACTTTATTTACAGTTAGTATCATAAATACATTTTACATTTCTAACAAGTATATGTGAATAAACTAAACTAGCATTCTTAATGCGAGAGTCTAAATCAATTACTTTTATATTTGAGTCCTGAAATTACCTTTTGTATGAATAAATTTTTGATGCAGAATGGAGAAAGTGAAGTGGGAAACATGGGTTGGTAAAGCTAAGTGTGTTGGGTCAATTGTGTGTGTTGGAGGAGCATTAGTTACGAGTGTTTACAAAGGGAAGGAATTTTTTGTTGGACACCACATTCATCATACTCATCAAACAGCACCACACAAAACCCACATGCTATATGGTTCTATCTTTCTTATTTGCAGCTGCTTCTCATGCACTGCCTGGTTTATTGCACAAGTAAGTTCCTTTCTTATAGGCAAATGCTTTAGGGTCCCTTAAACAAAACCTATTTTGGTCACCTTCCACCTAATCTATTGATAAAATCTCCCATCTTATCACCAACTTCACAATTCTATAGTGATTTCTCCATCTCGGTCTTCCATTTTTTCATACAGGTCGAAGATAAGGTGAATTTTGAATATATATATATATATATATATATATATATATATATATATATAGTCTTGTAAAAATAAGTTAATATGATATCAAAGCTTATCCTAACAAGACTTATGTTTTATGGGTATATCATTCCACTTCCTATTGGTCCACCTATTATTATCTAGATTTACGTACGAGATGTATATACCTATGTACGAGAAAAATGTGTTGAAAGTCCCACGTGATAAGACCAATTTAGAGTATATATGTAGATTCAAACATTATTTTAGGTTAAATTACTTTTTTGGTCCTTCTATTTGTCAAAAATTTTAGTTTGGTCCTCAAGTTTTTCCTTGTCTCAATTTGGTCCTCATTTTTTTAAAAATGATTCAATTTGGTCCTTACCGTTGGTTTGACCAGAATTTGACACATGGCGTTGACTTTAATAGTAAGGACCAAATTGAATCATTTTTAAGAAAATAAAAACTAAATTGAAACAATGAAAAACTTGAGGACCAAATTGAAATTTCTTGACAAATAAAGGAACCAAAAGAATAATTTAACCATTATTTTACAAACTGATTTAATAAGATTGAGTTAAGCTTAAAATTCATTCCTTCAAGTTTTGAACTCAATTTAAAGATCGAGAGAAATATACATATATATATATATATATATATATATATATATATATATAATAAGATTATATTAATTCCCATCTTGAAAAATGTACATATTTCCAATTTAAAAGGTGAAGTTGCTTAAAGTATTTCCATTGAAATACTGGGGAACAATGGTATCATGCATTCTGGCAGCAATTCAAGCAGCAGCAGTGGGTGTTTGCTTAGATTCCAGTAAAGCTGCTTGGAGATTAGAGTGGAATCTACAACTCATCACTATAGTCTACTCGGTAAGATGTTTTATACATACCTCCCTACACTTCAAAAATTACCAAAATTCATATTCAATAAATAATTATTTGTGTATATAAATATATTTGAATGCTAGTTATAATCTTTCTTATATATAACGTACTTGATATGAATATATTCTAAGAAATGATTAGTGATTAACCAAATCTGAAAAGTATCATTAATTTGAGTAAAGAAGAGAAAGAAACAGTATTGTTTTACAGAGGTTGGATTTATTTATGTATATATAGGGTGCACTGGCTACTGCTGCTACGTTCTGCATAATATCTTGGTCAATAACAATCCAAGGACCTACTTATCCTCCAATGTTCAATCCTCTCTCTCTTATTTTTGTGGCCTTTTCAGAAGCTCTCATTCTTGGACAACCATTAGGACTTGGAACGTACCAACATTTTTCTCTCCTTATTCTATATCTTCATTTTCAATGTTTGTTATTCCATGAATCTTACCATTGTAGAAAAATTGGTAATTCAAAATCTGTGTGTAGGTTGGGTGGCATGGTTTTGATCATAACGGGATTATACTTCTTTCTGTGGGGCAAAAACAATGACACACACAAAAATGTTGCAGCTGCAGAAGGATCAACCATGATGATTGATGGGCTCACTGCAACACAATCAACATCCGCAGTATTACCAAGTGCTTCACCCACCGATTCTGTGCTTCTTGAAATTGAAAATACTGAGAATAGTTGATGATGTTAACGTTAAGATGTTGTGTCTGCAAGTTCAAAATAAGTTGCTGGGCAAACAACTGCATTTCTCATAAATACACTACATATAAAAAAAGCTAAATTACGAAGGTTTTAATTTCGTTTAGCGGGATTTTTACCCTCCACAAAATATTTTACAGGGGTTTTTCAAACCTCCACAGATAAATTCCCCACAAGTTATTTGTGGAGGTTTTCTACAACCCCTGATACCAGGTTTATATTGTGGAAGTTTTTTAATGGAAGGTTATAACCTCTTCTATTCATGACTATTATTCTGTGGAGGTTTAAAACCTCCTTTATTTCCATAAATCTATTTGATTCCAAAATTCTTGTTTTTCATTTTTTTTTGTGGAAGTTAATACCCTCCTCGATTCGAGGATTATAAAACATGTTTCGTTTGTATTATTTAATTTATGGATTTATTACTGTATTTTTCTTGCGTTATTCAAATCTCATAAAAAACAATATTTCGTTTGTAATTAGAATTTCCTAGTATACTTGACAATGTATGTCACCATTTGAGGTACTTATATTTTTATATCAACAATATTTTTTTGTAAACTTCAATCAAATACTTCAACCAAAGTGCTCAAATATATATCATTAGACTTTTTGATTCTCAAAATCAACATATTAACATAAAAACAATTTAAATTGAAATAATTACAACTTAATCCATACTTACTCAAAGTTCATAATACACTAAAATAGTTTCATCCTATAAAACATCATCAACACCCTAAATGTTGCTACCACTAGATGATCCTCTTGTACCCATAGAAGACTCAGGCTCATTTGCATCACTGGTTTACTGAAATTATAAAAGATAAATATTAGTTGCAAGAAGGACATCAATCTCAAATCATAAAATCAACATGCATATACTAAAATAGTTTATTACTAGATCATTGACCTGCACAAAAATCATGATTATTTGGTATCAATGATTTGAGGAGGCTTGTTAGCTCTCCTAAATCGCTTCCGAAGCTGAAGAGAGAAACAGAGAAATCACCATTTCACAATTCAAGCATCAAGTAGAGAACAATTAAATTTAATTTAATTTCAGAAAAGAAAAATAAAATAAAAAAACTTGATTAAGATTGAGTATAGTGGATTCTTTTCTGTAATAATCATTCCTATCATTATGCAGAACCTGAAAATTACTACTCACAAATTACTAATAATATTGCATATTCAAAATAAAATAAAAAAATCCTACTCACTTGACATTCTCATGCTTTGAATCATAACGAAACCTTACTAGCCATGGGTAATGTTTCACTGAACGACTTTCTATCTGAAATTGCACCAAAGAAATGAGAGCAAAGAAGCACGAGTTTTATGATATACTAGATTGAAACTTTAAACACTAAAACACTATGCAATAATTTTAATGAATTTTTATAATACAAATTTAATATAGTTTAAAAGAAAATAAAAATTGTAACTCGATAAAAATTATGAAAAGGTATATAAAAACTGATAGTTTTTAAAATTGATCCACTCAACCTATTGAATAATTTGAATGTTTAATTAATTTGTTTGTGAAGTTATATACATCGATAATTTAATCTTTAACTATTATTTTTATAATAAAATCTTAAGAATTTGATGAACACTTTGATTCCACTATTATACAAAATAAATTAAGTCAACTCACTGTAATTGTAATATGATAAATATATAAAATAAATTATAAAAAAAAATCGTAGTTGAGTCAACTCACCAATATATGATGAATCAGATTGGATTGTAAAATCTTTTACTCACAATGAAAGAGATGAATTTTATGGGTCTTTTTTAACTCATCCTGTAATGAACTAATCCGTATAAATCAAATCAGGTTTACTCACTCTAACATACTTCATTTCAAGTAAATTTTAGGGTGAATTAGTTTCATGTTTGAAAAAACAATATGATGAGAGCGACCCAACAAGACACAATGCGAGTAAAAGTAGAAAAGATGTATAGTAGCAATAATTTGGCATAGTAAATGCACATCAAAGAGACATTAATGGAAGATGAGGTCAACTATTCTTAAATGTGTAACAGGTGATGGCAAGCTTGTGGTCATAGTAGGGTTCAGTGCAGTGACGAGGAAAACGTTGTTGGTTTCTGTGTTTGTCTCTCTACTACTTCGAACAAAAAAAAAACATTTCTTTCAACAAATTAATGGTTGAATATTCTTATTTTTAATTACTATAAAATTCTTCAGTAGAGTCTATTTTAAATAGTTAACTTTCAGCTTATGTAATCTGAAAATTACTCTTTTAGAATTATATAATTTAGAAATCGTTTTTTATTTTCAAATTGCAAATCTAAAAAGAAAAAAAATAGGAAGTTTTTTTCTTATACGGGGGATGTAAGTGTATAAATTAAATAAATATATAAAGATGACAATCGTGTATTATTGATTATGTATAAAATATTACGAGATGTGTTTTATACGTAAGGAAGGTAACGGGTGGATCAAACATAGAGATGCCTACTTGTTATCCAACCCGCGAAAAACAAAATTCAACTGTTACCCACTCATTTACTCGTTGACTACTTCACAATATTTTTCAAAGCTGCATGTATTTGTATGTATCCGTGAATACCCACATACCTCCAAATATTTAAAAAAGATATATATATTTTTTAAAATTTTAAATAAAATTATAAAATATAATATAAATTGTATTCTATTTTTAATTAAATTTAACCTAATAAAATATAAATTAAATTTTAATTTTAATTGAATTTAACTTAACAAAATATAAATTAAATTTTAATTTTAATTTTTTTGCATATAAGGAATACTCACAGGTACGAGTAGTATGGTACCGCATCCGACTCATTTATAAATGAGTATTAAAATACTCGCTACCCACTGATACTAACTATCCACTTTTAATTTTATCCGCAAATATATATAGACACGAGTATTTTTGTCATCCCAAATTATATGTACATACAAAACTAACTCTAAAGATCACAAACAAATGTTATACATATATACGAAACTAACTCCAAAAACCACTAAGGAAATGAGTTTAAAACATGCGTTTATACACTAAGCAAGAAGATCTCAACGTCATTTTTTATTTTTGAATTACATAAGTGTGAAATTGAAAAGTTTCTTTATATGGGGTGGAGGAAGAAACTTTTGGTGGTGCAGGTGGAAACCTCCGGAGAAGTACGGGTTCTTTGGGCTTTAACTACCAAAGGGTATGTAAGCACAAAGTACAAATAATTATGTAAAAATGGAATGTTTTTAAAAATGACTTTTTAAAAAATATGTATTTTTTGTAAACATACAAAAACTTAAATGTATTATTTTATTAAGAAAAATATTTGTTTTAAAATAAACACAAACATATTCACACTATTTTCCAAAGCATATGCCATCCATTACATTTAACTTTAATCAAGAATCTTATGTCTATATTCTTCACAATTGTTCTTTTGCGACTCAACTGTGTTTGACTCTTCCCTATTTTCCAAAAACAAACTGTTTATTGGATTTCACTCTCTCATCGGAAAGTTTAAAATTTCTCTTCATCTTTTTCGTGCATAAAGAAATGTAGTCTTCTTATATTTAATTTCTCATATTTTTATTCATATATTTAAAAAATAATAATTTTCATAGTTTTAATTGCTCAATTTTTTTTATCTATGTAGCGTTAACGATTTATTTCCTATGTTTAAAGAGACATTTACTATCCAGCATGTGTTCCAAATGTGTAGTAAATATTCTTCGACTTCCAGGATCTTAATTTACACACTTGATAAAGTTAAAATATTTATTAAATATAATCATTTATGTTTTAATACATACATTATTAAAAGTGTTCAGATCTTATTCCATATTTATGACATAATTTATAATCATTGTATTTATCAATATATTTTTTATATATTTATCATGCATTTTCACAAATACTTTTTACTATTTTTCAATTATAATTATGAAACAAGATAAATCCTCTAAGCGGAATTGAATACACTAAGTGGATTAAAACATAAATTTCATCTCTTTCCACCCTAATTTTTAAATTTATTGGACAGGTTTTAATCCACTAAGCAAGTAAATTTGGGAAGATTTCATTGAGAACATACCTATCTATTGAGCGAATTTTAGTTAGAGATTAATGTTGGATCTCTAGATGGAATCCACTAAGAGATAATTATGAAGAACTTACAATTTTTCATAATTAATGTTAGGCACCATTTATTGAGGGTAGGCTCTAACATCTACCAAGAGCATTGCACGGAAGAAGGATATGAAATGGTAATTTTATTCTTCCATCATTTTTGTTATATTATATATCATGATTTATGATTTTCTTATGTTTTATAGGAGTAAGAGCTTGGTTGCAAAGTTAATACTAGAGAAGTTAGGGTAGCAACACATAAACATGTTAACGGAGAATTTGTGAATGATGGAGCAAGAGAGATTAGATTAAGCATACGTTTTCTAAAGATAAATACCGAATCAAATCAATTATTACCTTCATTGATAACATTTTATATTATTTGTAAGAAAAAATTCAAGCATATTGTAATGAATGAAAATGAGGTGGGACCCAAAGTAGGGGCTGACATGCCAATAAAAAATCAAGGACACGTGACACAAGATCTTCCAGAAGATAAGCGCAGGAAAAGCACACGTATAAAGTTTGTTAGCTCAAAATTGCGTGAATTTGAGTGATGCAAAAAGAGGGGTATAAGTTTTCGGTTAGAGGAGAGAGGAGGGGGCTGGCAATTTTCTTTTCTCTCTCTTTTGGGATTCTGTTTTTGCTGTATTCTCTGCTTTGTTACTGTGACTATGCAGACTCCACTATTCTGACTATGAGAGAATAGTTTTATACATGCTTATAATAATATCAGTCACCTTGACTGACGTTTTAATAGCCTTTTTGTTCATCATTTATTGTGTGCACTGTTAGTCCTTGTTATTCCTTAACACATATGAGACAAACCTATCTTCCCTTTCAAAATATATATCAATTGAAGATTCACTAGCTCATATTTTAGGAAGTCAAGAACATTGTGGTCGTGTCCAAGGAACAAGATTGGGACCTTGCCCTTCTCGCGTGTTTAGATATACTAGGAATTTTCATTTTAGGACATCTTCATCTTGTCTTTCTTATTCAGAGTTGTAAAATCATGTTATTGAACATTCATTTTCATATGTAGCAATATGGTGTTGTTTGCTTTGGATTGTCAACCAAGATTGGAAATGTTGTTGTGTTGAATATTATTGGACACTATTATCATTTTTTATAATTGTTTTGAAGTTATTCTTTGACTTTATAAGTAGGAGTAAGAAATGTAGCATAATTTTTGTTGATAAATTGAGTGTTTTATAATGTTTGTGTTTTTTTATGATTTTCATAATAGATTGTGTTCTAATATAGGTCACTTCATTAAAGTCACAATTGGATGAACAAAATAAACGAAATGAAGAACGTGACAAAAGACTTGATGCAATGATGAACTTATTTTCTCAAAATTATCAAGGTCAATTTTCTCTTGAGTTAACTATGTTCAATCTTCACCAGTAATGTTTAAGATTGTATAACTTCTTTTATTTTCAGAGTTTACCTTTCTAATTATGATTCATATTTATGTTGCAAATTTCTTATCAAGGAAGTGTGTTAACTAATACAACAAATTCTGGACAAGAGAAAAATCATATGTGATAGTTGAAGAATATAATATAATGTGGAAGTTATTTGAATCATTTTGTACTTTGAGAACCATTTGCAATACTTCATGATAGTTTTTGCATGTTTTTTATAACTAATATTGCATTTGAATATGAAATTTAATGTGTGTACTTCTTATACTTTGATATACATTTAGTTTTTTACAGAGGTTTTGAATCATATGGTTAGTTAACTTGGGATATTAAAGCCATATAACTTAACATAGGTTTTAAGATCTCTGTTCAATGCAAGAGAATAAAAAACCTCAACTATTAACTAACTTTTCTAGAGTTCATAAAAATCTCGATGAACACATTCTTCAATAATAATTTAGCGAAAAAAATCAAAATCTCAAATAAATAACTCAACAAAAGTTTTAACTCTGGATAATATAAAAATAAATATCCATTAAAACTATTTTTTTCTTTTTGGTGAAAGAAGAAAGAAATAAAGTAAAAATAACAAATAGATAAAATCATGAATCTTAATTATCGGTGTTCACAGTCGGACCTTTCACTTGAAAGACGGGCCATGACCCCCAATTATTTTTTCATATTTATATATTTTAATATTTAATTTTAAATATATTTTTTAAAAATTTAATATTTTTAATATTTTTAATATATTTTATAATTTTATATTCTAAATTTTTTTCTACACCTATATTTATATATAGGAAAAGTCCTTTATTTTCATACTTTTAATTTTATCTTTTAAATACTTTTGAAATTAAAATAATTATTTCATTAATATTATCTTTTAAGTAATTAATTGTTTAATTTAATCGTTTTTAAACTTAATTATTATAAATGAAAATTAATTTAAAATTATGAAAATTAATTTAAAATTATAAAAATTATTTGTATTTAATTTTATAATTATAATAATAATAATTATTTTTTTTTAATTTTTATTATGATAAAAAAAATATAATATTTTTACTAGTTATAAAAAATTTGAATATTATTCTTTTAATTTCTATTTTCGTTCAAAAATATTAATTTAGTCTTTCTGTTTTTGTGTCTATATAATTAAATGCTATATACTATTATATGTAAGACTTAATTTCTAATATGGAATTTAATCGATCTCGAACTTTTTAAGACCTGTGTTAATTTTTTTGGTAGACACATCTAATGTAAAAGATATGGTAAGAAAGGAATATAAGAATATAATGCCCTAATTTTGGAATTTGAACTTCTTAGATTGAATTTTTAGCCATTGAACATAGTTTCTAACTTGGTCATACAGATATGTTTTTAAGATATAATAGAAAAATATAAGACATATCTATGGTCGAATCCTTAATCATATCAGAAGAAAGACATTGATTTCTTCCCTCATCTTTCTAACTTTCGGCCAACAGGGTTGCTTCCACTTTCCAGCATCCACAATTTATTCTCTTCCCACTATTCTCTTTTTATTTTCTGATAAAAAAAAAAAAAGTCTTTTGTGCTAATCCTTTTGCTACGATTACGTATTTATGGAGCAACTATTGCACGTTCATATAAAAAATATATATATTTGGAACGTTGAAATGAGTCTATTTGAATTCAATTTTAGTGATTAAAATGGAATATAAGTTAAAGTATTAAGTAACAGGCATCAAATGACTTTTTTTTAATAAAATATTTACTTTTTTTATGCCTTGGTACTTATGCTTATTTTTATCATATATAATTAGTATATAATCCTAAGCGGCATGAGAATTGTTTGGTATGTAGAAGATAATACCAAAACATTTAGTTATTGGTATTCTATAAAATTAATCAAGACGAGAAACACCAAACGACTCTCAGATTAAGGAGAATTATATCACTTTAGAATGTCCTAATCATGATTTTGAGGAACAGGTTAAAGATAATTAAGTTATAATTTTCTTATGAGTGTGATCAAAATTATAAATTTATCAACATAAAGAAGCTCTATGCCTAAATTTTGAAGTATAATTAAACTTTGGACTATTTAATTGAGTTGACAAAAAAAAAATTAAGCTAAGTGCTGCCAATTGCACTTTTATTTATTTAAGATACTCTTACAAAGTGAAGTCAACACATAATTGATGGTAGTCCACTCTTTTCCTTTTTATTTTTCCTTTTTCACTCTCTCCCTAGTTCAAGATATCCACACACATTCATTGATAATTTCTTGCATTGTCATAAAGATCCTAATTCATTTCATTTATTTGTTCAAGAGTACATGAATAATTAAAATGATTATAGTTTTAAAATTGTTATATATGTTGTATTAAACATAAGGGATAGAGTTCTTATAAGAGAAATGTAACTCACTAATGGAAAATTGCTAAATTATGATACATGATTTACATATCAATATAAAGAATTGGACATTAAAAAAGTTTTATGAAAAATAATAATAGATTTAGTGGGAATTAAAAGTAGTACTAGTATACATTAAAGACCGCTTAATGAGAAGTCATGTGGAATTTAGATTCTCGTGACTATAAAAATAATGTAATTGTTTGTAATGTATTAAGAAATGTATGAATTTTGTGACATCCCATTAAAATAAAATAATTTTACTAAAGAAAAATCGCATATAATTATAATGTAAATAGAGCACAAGACAAAAGTATAAAAGGATTCATTGTTACAGTCATCCAAAAATATACCGAAAAGGAAGCCAAAGGCACTACACAATGTCATAAATATAATTTAAAATTGAACAGTTGTCCAAAAGGTTGCTCTTAGAGAAGGGAATTTACAAAATAACAATACACAATTGTATCCCCATGAAAACAACAAGACCAAGCCTAGACATCTGCATTTCCATCACTTGAAAGACCACTAGGAGTTTTCACATCTGCTCACACCAATTAATTGGTGATCATTGCAAAAAGGAAAAGTCAAACAAAACACAGATGAAGCTTAAGCTAGAGTAAAATATTTTTAACATGTTATTGAGCAAGCAAATGATAAAATAGGTTATAAACAAGCAAAGCAGTAGGCATTCAAACATGTGAAAGCAAATAGTCAGACTCTTTGACTCAATTATCCAGATTATGTGCTTGATATAAAATTATAAAGGAAGTATGCCCATGTGCTGGTTTCTAAACTCTGCAAAGTCTAGACACAAGGGGTTATCACCCAACCACGCACAAGGTTAATCCCATTTTGTCTCAGGCTCAAACACCTCCCAAGACTAGGACCTCCTGCCATTCTCACCACATAATTCATCCTACTCTACGTGAGTGTGAATGATTATTAGAGTTTAGGATACCTTCCTTTATCTAGACATCTCCTATATCAAGGCATACAATAACCACACCATCACCAAGAGTTTCCCATGAAACTCTTTTACCAAAAACATTCCACGTGTCATCTCAGCATTATAATCTCATTTCATACCAACACCTCAATTTCAGTCTCATTACATCACATGAAACATACATGCTCAACATTATTTATCATGCCATTAACGAGTAAAACAACCAACAATAACAGAGAACAGTTAATAAAACACATTCTTGCACCTATCTCGCTCAAGCGACAGAATGCTCTCACTTAAGCTAAGCGTTCTCGCTTGAGCGAGAGCTCGATCAATGAGCACTGCAGGTCTTTGTGTTCTCCCTTAAGCGAGACCTTCTCACCTAAGCGAGATTACTCGTCGCTCAAAATAAAAGCTCACCACATGAGCGACAACTCGAGTAGAAACAAGAAGTGCTTTCTGTTACTCTCGCTTAGGCGAGACTAGCTCGCTTGGGCGTACAAATTTTGATAAAAAAATTAAGTTTTTTTTAAAAACCAATCATGGAGGGGGGCTTCTCCCTGCACCTCCAATGATTTCTCCTGTACCCCCAAAATTTACTTTAATTCCATCTTTGGCCATGGTTAAAAAGTGAGTTACTATTTTTTTTACTGCAGTGCACCCCAAATACCCCGCGCCTCACCGCACTGCACCCCCAAAAGCAGATTCCCTGCACTCTCTGCACCCCCTGCCCTTGGAATCTTTGACCTTAAGCTTTTTTAAGGTGCAGGGCCTTCATCCTCCACACACTATCCCCATTCTCCCTCTTCTCCCTCTTCTCCCACACACACAACACAGCACCCACCTTCTTCCTCTTCTCCCTCTTCTCCTGACGCCATGCTTTTTTTTTTTTTTGGAAACGGTTTTGTTAATCCGTTTCCTTTTTTTTTTTTTTTTTTTTAAAAAAGGATTTTGAGTATTT
>Ga0214542_1009766_pt1 | contig 14591 bp, 9 predicted proteins | sample CNSS1metaG_FD_160096 | JGI IMG/M metagenome (GOLD analysis project Ga0214542, IMG submission 160096) | Root nodule microbial communities from cowpea collected in UCLA plant growth center, Los Angeles, California, USA - CNSS1 | ecosystem: Host-associated > Plants > Roots > Nodule | place: USA...
TATATATATTACCCATACAATAATTAATATTAACAAATAACTTAATTTATTATTAATGCTAATCCATAATAATAACAACATAGAGAATAATAATTTTATATAATAAAATTATATAAAATATAACATTGAAGCCAAACACTTTAGATGGACAAGGTCCCAAACCTAACCCCTAACACGTCCGCAATGTTCTTGACTTTCGAAAGCAAAAGCTAAGGAATCGGTGCTAGATACATCTTTTGATTGGGATGTTGATAATTTTGATTCATATGATTGAATTTTTTCCTATACAAAACACGAGAAGAAACGAATTAAAATAACGTGAATTGTGGATGATCATTATAGAGTTTATTAGAATCAAACTTACACCAATTTCCCTTGCTTCATCACTAACAAATGTTCCGTTAGCATGCTTGTGGGTGGCTATCCATACCTCTCCTCTACTGACCTTTTGGCCACACTCTTTTTCCTATAGAGTTGAAGAAAAATTTTATGACACAATTCAAAAAATTAAAACATAAATTTAATTTGAAGATATGTAATATTATCACCATTTCATCTCTTTTCCTTGCAAGGCTCTTAGATCCACCTGTGTGAGCAATGGTTTGCTTTGCCCTATTGTTTTTATTTTTGAGGGCATGGTCCTAATCACCAAAGTATAAAAATTAATAATAATGAATAAGGTTGATGAAAAAAAGGTTTCAATTATACCTTTGTTTTTGAATTTAGACGATAGTCAATAAAAGAAGCCCATTGGTCTCTATCTATTCCTTTTGGAGCCATTGTGATCAATTCATCTCTAGTACGTGTACCATCATTCCTTTGTTGCCACAATTCTTGTCGATGGTCTCTCCACTTTGTGTTAAGTGATTTGAGAACATAGTTTACATGAACATCAGAATGGACATCAAACTTAACCTTCAAAACATGAAACAATTAAAATTAACAACAATCATGGTATAATTAAATTATAAATTCAACTTTTACATTCCTTACCTGAATAGCGTTTTTAAGTATATCTTCTTTATAATCTTTAGGAATCTTCCTCCAACTAGAATAGCTAATAGGAAAAGCATTGGAGTTTCTTGAAACACTACCTAAAAACCTATTCAATAATGCTCCACTATCTCCAATTGGTTGACCCTCATTATTCCATTGCACAACAATCCTTTCATTTGTAGGTAAATTCCATACATCATTGGCTCGTAGCTGTTTTGTATTTATCTTTCCTTGATTATCTATAAAGTTTGAAAAACAAATTAAATAGTGTAGATTTAACTAAAAATCTGCATGATTAAAAATAAGATTTCAGTGTAGACAAAATTTGATTACAAGTTTTTGGTATTTGATACATCAAAATCCAATAACATAATTTAAAACTGTGTTCCAGCACATAATTTAAGTAGTTGCATACTAATAACATCAACAAACCATGCTCTTTTTTCGTGCTACAAGCCTTTGTTGATCTTCTTGCAACTCAGACTCCTCACTTTCTTCCTCTTCACTTTCAGAATATACATATGATGTACTAGTTGAAGATATCCTCACTTTCAAGGTTCTTGGAAGTAAATTAGTTGAATGAAAAAAAAAACAAGTGTGCATAAATATGTGAAACGTAAATTACTTGGCTGAGGTGCAGGTGCAGATAGAAGGGGATCATGTTCATTAATTGGTTGAGGTGCAGGTACAGGTTGACCCTTCTGCTTGTGCCTTATTATGAACATATGACTTTAACTTTCCTAGATACCTCTCAATGGGATACATCCATCGATATTGGACGGGTCCTCCAAGCTTGGCATCTTCTACCAAATGCACAATTAAATGAATCATGACTGTAAAGAAAGAAGGAGGAAATAACATCTCCATGTAGCACAATGTGAGGACAACTCTACTTTGTAGTTGGTCAAGTTCATCCATTCTTAAAACTTTATTGCACAATTGCCTAAAAAACATACACAGATCAACCAAGATAGAGCATACTTCTTTAGGAAGTGTATTTCTCATTGCCAAAGGTAAAAGTTGCTCCATCAAAACATGTGAGTCATGACTTTTTAATCCACCAAGCTTACGTTGTTTGACATCAATGCATCTACTAATGTTACTAGAGTAACCATCTAGAACAGTCATGTTCTTCAAAGTTTTGAGAAAGATATCTTTATTTGCATTTGTCAATGTATATATAGCAGAGAGATATCTACCATTCTCATCAGGCCAAAGATCAGGTCTAATACCCCAAAGTTGCAAATCCTTTCATGCTTTTAGATTGTCTTTACATTTGTTTGAACTATCATTCAACAAGGTAAACACCACATTATCACATACATTTTTCTCAATATGCATAACATCCAAATTATGATGTAATAAGTTGTCTACCCAATAAGGAATTTCAAAAAATATACTCTTTTTTTGCCATTTTTGAGTGTCTAACTTGGCATGATTAACTCCTGTTGTCTTTTGGCTCGTTCTTCAAGTACTAGTTCTTTCCCAAATTCAACATTGACATTTTCAACTTGTTATAAGACATCATATCTTGACACTACCACATGTGGAGTTCTATTTTCTATAGTTCCATCAAATCTCATGCGAGCCAGTCTAAATCTATGCCTTCCATCTAACCAACGACGATGAATCATGAAACAAAATTTACCACCTTTAAGAAGCTTCTTAGGAGTTGTGTCAAAATTACATCTAGGACATGCCAACCCAGTATGCGTGTTCCATCCAGATAGAGTTCCAAGACCTGGAAAATCACTGATAGTCCACAATACGGCTGCATGCATATCAAACACTTCATTACCATATGAGTCAAAAGTTTTTATGCCTGTGCTCCATAACTCTTTCAACTCTTCTATTAGTGGTTGTAAATATACATCAATATAATTTCCTAGAGCTCGCTTTCCTGGAATGATCATAGAGAGAATAAAGGAACTTTGTTTCATACACATCCAAGGAGGAAGGTTGTACGGTATTAGTACAATTGGCCAAATACTATAACTGGTACTTAGATTGCCATATGGATTAAACCTATCAGTAGCCAAACCAAGTCTCACATTTTGAGGGTCTGAGGCAAATTAAGGATGTTTAAGGTTAAATGTCTTCCATGCCTTAGAATTTCTTGGATGCCTTAAGATGTCTTCATTTGTACTTTTTGATGCATGCCATCGCATATGCTCAGCTATTTTAGAAGACATAAGCATCCTTTGTAAGCGTGGCTTCAGAGGAAAATACCTTAAAACCTTTGCAGGAATCTTTTTTCTTTTATTACTTGTACCACTGTCACTTGTACCTTTCTTTTTTGCCTTCCATCTAGGTGTTTTACATTTCTTACAAAAGTCCCTATTTGCGTCTTCTCCAAAGTATAACATGCAATCATTTGGACAAGCATCAATTTTTGTGTAATGAAGACCAAGCTTGTTAATAATTTTCTTCGCCTCATAGAATGAGCTTGGTATTTTAGCATGTCCAAAAGCATCAACTAACAACTCTAGTATCATTGACATTTCCTTCTTAGTTATTTTGCACATACATTTGATGTGATACAACTTGATCAAGAAAGAAAGTTTAGAATATTTATCACACACTTCATATAAACTCTCTTAATCTTCTTGCATCAACTGAAAAAAGTCTCCAAGATCATCATTCATATTATGTCTTGACTCTGCACCTGTTTCCCTATCATCCACCATGTCATCGTTGTATTCATGATACCCAAATGCATCATTAATCATGTCACACATTGGATTATTAGCAGGAATTACTTCATCATTTTCTCTCGGCATTACATGTATTTCATCCGTCACATTTGCTCCTTTTCTCTCCCCATGTAGAAGCCACATTGTATATCCTTTTGGAAAAGGTTTGATAATCAAGTATTCATACACTATTTCATGACATTACCACTTGTTAAAGTTGCATTTCGGACATGAACATACTATCTTCCCCCTCACACTACTATTAGCAAATGAAAAGTCCAAAAATGTCTTCAATCCTTCCATATATTGAGGTGTATTTCTAGGCATCTCTATCCAAGATTTGTCCATTGAGATGAAAATAGAAATACTTGGAGTTGTTATTGACCGATTGGAGAAGAGAATAGTAGAGAAATTGGAAGCTATGATTGAGAGCACCACGTTTGTTGAAATTGAGAGATGAAGTAGAGATGAAGAGAAGAAAATGCCCTCTATTTTAAATTAAATATTAAAATATAAATAATTGCATAAATGTATAAAATATAGTAATATAATCAAAACAAAGAAGTGTCAAGTTATATTTATAAGATATACATATATAAAAATATAAGAGCAATTAGTTAACACTAACTACAGAAATAAATCTGTTAGACGTGGTTAAACTTTAATATAATATGTATTATTATATAATAATACATATTATATTATATTATATATCATATAATATTATTATATTACATATATGTATTATATTACATATATGAGTGTGTTTTTAAGTTACTTGCTAAAGTCTTAGCCAATACTTTTTACTTAGTGGAAGGAGGAAGTGGTGTAAGGAAGAAATACACTCACCTTGCTTTTTCTATAAAACGCTGTCTGAATGCTAAAAAGACAAAAAATAATACACTTTAAAATTCAAAGATTGAAAACAAATATAAATTATAAAAAGACTAGAACTAAACTTTCTAGTTCTTATTTCTCCAAAAGTTATAATTTTAGCTTATAAAACAAATTACTAAGTTTTCACGTTTTCACCAAAAATATTGTGTGTGTATATATATATATATATATATATATATATATATATATATATATATATATATATATATATATATATGGAAGGGCTGAAACTAAAGCAGGAAAACCTTAATTAGAGTACAATGTTATCTATTTGAGAATTGTGGAGTATGTTCCCTAAGTTGGGCATGTTCCTATCTGTCATTGTTCCATTTGAATTGTAATTTTTAAATATGCTGCTACCTCTAAAATTATCTTGTAATTTTCCTTCCACTCCCCACTTCATTTTGTGGGGTTGGTAGAGAGAGACAGGGATAATATACATATCAATTATCTTAAACTCACTCAATATTGGTCAGACAAAATAACTAATTCGAGTGCTACCAGCACATTTTCGAATACATTTTTTCAAACTCCAATTAAATACTGGATAATATTTATTCAATATTACAATAAATAAATAAATATATATATATATATATATATATATATTAGAAGACTCGTTTAACGTCATATGAAAATAGTAGACAATAATCATTTAAAAAATAATTTGTTTTTAGAGAATTGTGAAATAGATAAAGAAAATGCATCTTAGAAAAGACTGCAACCCAGAAATAGATTATGGTAAACATCTTATATTTCATTGGCTTTTGCAATATTTACATAATTCTCGTGGATTTACCTTTGCCCTTGAGACTAAAAATATTGTAAAATTCACAACTACAGGATCAAAAGCATTACAAGAAAACAAGGAGAACATAAACATGTGATAAGAAGATAAAAATATATGTTCATAGAATTTAATTTGTCAATTACGTGTGTATTGTTTGTAAATTCTGTCCAGTAATAAGTTAATAAAAAAATCTTAAACTATTATAGAAAGACAAATAAATTACACTTCTATTGATCCATAAATGATACAAAATACAATATAAAAGAATGTAATATTTCGTTGAAAGTAAAGAATAATCAAGTTATTTAATGTCTACACATATATAATTGGTCTATGATTGTGGTATGCATAAGTGTTTCATAAGCATAAAATTACAGTACAATATTACAATCATTTTAATGTAACATCCTTAAGGAATATTACTGATATTTAATATATAAAATAAAAAATAAAAAATAAATGCCTCATTTAATATAACACCATTTTCCAAAAATACGGGAAATTTAAAACTTTAATACAATGTGATAAAACAGGAGTCCATAATTATAAAGCTGAAGTAATATTCAAATGGCTCCCAAAAAGATTACAAAGTTATCTCAAAACTAAAATAATAAATATATACAAAATCCCATGCTATCCCTCGCTTCGAGTCTATGCATCTCCTGGCCCACCTGTCACATCATCTGCTCCCGGATAACGAGTTATCTGATCATCGCCAAACACACAAAGAAAGGGTGAGCTATGCACAATATATAAAACAGATACATGATATAAATATGTCACCCAACCCAAAATAACATAACTAAAATTTTCATGTTTTTTAAATTACCCAACCATGATCTCAAAGTCCTTCATGAGTCATATACATGAACTAGGTCATGGGATTTCATTGTGCTCCCACAAAACTGACTCATTTGTGGTCCAAACCTATGAGCCTATCCCGCTCATAGTCCTGCCCTACAGACTTCTCGTCTGTAGTAAAACATCCAAGCCTTCTCAACTTGGACCCTGGCACGCACGCAATCACCATACTATGGACTCCTCACCCAATAGTAGCTGATGGGAACATAACAATTCCTTGCCCATCGTTCGCCCGACACATGTAATCACCATACTAAGGACTCCTCGCCCATTAGTAGCCGACAGGAACTCAACCAGTTCCATGCCCATCATGTGTCCAACCATCAAGCACATCCCAGACCCCTATTGGACTTAGTCCTTCAAGCCCAAACACACACCACATGCATATACTTCCTACACCTAGGGTAAAGTAGCCAAATCACACGCACAAGCACACACAACACATGGACAATTCGCATAAACTCGTTTAAGCCAAGGACTCTCGCCCAAGCTAAGCCCTCAGTCTCGCTTAGGCTAGTTCGCATCATGTTATCTCGCTTAGGCGAGATCCTCTCGCCTGGGAGAGCCATACCATCGCTCAAAAGAACACACACCTCGCCCAAACGAGGATTCAAGCAAAACAACGTGAATTCTCATCGCGACCTCGCTTAGGCGAGCCATTCTCGCCTTAGCGAGCATCTTGTCGCTCAGAACTCCAAAACCTCTCGCATGGGCGAGATGTCGCGCTCAAAACTCCCAAGTTTACTCGCGACCTTGCTTAGGCAAGTGCCTCTCCCCTGAGCGAGATACCATGTCGCTCAACCCCTTTTCTTGGTCGCCTAGGCGAGAACCAAGAACCAGAACCCAATGTGAGACTCTGCAACTCTCGCTTAGGCGAGGTGGACCCACTTGGGCGAGACTTGCAGGGTTTCGAGTCTGTTCACGCACACAAGACATCACCACCAAACCAAACCACATTCCAATCCATTACCAAACAATTTTAAGTAAAACACAACACATATGTCCGAGTCTCGGCTTAACGGAACCTCCAAAAATTTAGAATTGAAACCATAACATCACTTCCATATAAGGGAATTAAACATTATCCCTACCATACAAGACACCAACCATTACCAAATCACAATAACCTGAACATAGGATCATATACAGAATTTTGACCAATCGACAAAAACCCAAACAGATTCTGATTCAATCATATTGACCACGAAACTCATAGAGCACATGCATCAAAATTATACTAACAACTCCCCTAACCTGGAATTAGTGATCAAAGTTGAGAAATACAAGACCCTTGATTCACAATTCCCTTCTTGCTTCAACCCTTGCACACCCAAAACTCAACTCACACTCCTCTTTATAGGATGTTTTCCAGCCCCTCGGTTTTCCTTTCTAGGTTTTCTTTTGCCCTCTCATATTCCCTCAAAAACTACACTTTTAAAAAATAAAGTTCCAATTCCATTCCCAACCAATTCCAAGTTTGAACCCATAACCATTTAGTCACCATTCAAGTGCATAGCCAATTCAACCAATTCATGTTAGTGATACACTTCAATCATGATAAGCTTACAATACCAATTCCGTACTCATACATATTATTAAAAATCAATAATAAAACAACAACACATAAATAGCATACATAGGGCTCGAACCCAAGTCCTCTCACACAACCAAACTACTCTCAACCACATAAGCTAGCATTTTTCCACATCACATTAAACAATAATAAATGCCATAAAGTTGCTTTCTACCCTCATTTATTAATTAATTGATTATTTAATTAATTAATTTTCACGGGTCTTACAGTTAAAAGATAAAAGAATCAGGTGAACACTTTTCTTGTGTCCAAAATTAATGGTATACTTTAAAATTTGAAAGAAATCTGAGAAGACAAAAAATATCAATATTGTTTCACAAAGAACTAACCATATGTCATTCATCTAAATAGTTCTGGAACAAAAGTTTAAAAGTTTAGTTTATCCACCACACTATCATTTGATTCAATTAGGATATCTAAAACGAAAATGAAGGACATAATGAAGTAACTTACATATACATGAAGGATAGTTGTCCATAAATATACGTTAGATCCTGCATAAAACAACCAAAAAAATAGCCATTTGTAAGCTTCATCTAACAACATGCAAAACTAAGATTGACTTCACCGTAAGATGAAATTTCAAAACTCTAATATTGAAGGTTGATTAGAAATATGAAATTGTAAGTACAATTGTCACCGGATAAGAACCACTTTCAACCATCTGTTATACAAAACAATAAAAGGGATGTTGTGATAATATTGAATTACCATTTGTATGTATTGTACTGGCACTGCATAAATCAAACTTTAGTTGATTGTAAGAAAATTTGTCTTTCACAATAACTCTATGCCTAATTGATTAGCTGAAACAAAAAACATTCACAACAAAAATGCAGAGATCAAATCATGACAATAAAGTCCTTTTACCCTATGTGTTGGATTCCAATTCTGGCATCTAACTATTTTTAGCACAACGAATAATACTTTTTTCTCATTTTTTTTTAAGTTCTTGTGTTTTACTTTGTGTATTTGGAGGAGTTTAAGTTGCTAATTAACTCTCACATGCCATTAATTCTAATGCTTCTTCTTTCAGGCAACACGCCATGGACAATTAGAAGCTTTTCCTTGTGACCATTAAATACGCGAAAATTTCTCACTATATAAATTACAACTTAATTAAATTTCTCTCACTACACTAAGTTGTTATTTAGGTGATACAAAGTATTTGGTCAATTATAGTATTTAAGTGTTAACCAAACACTATTATTTCATTTTACACCAGATTTTAATCAATAACTTCAACCGAAATCCAGAAATTTCAAATTCCAAAATAAACACTATCGAACATGTTGATATGACTAAATGGTATACTGTGTACAATTGGTGTCCATAATCTTTCTTTCTGCTGAAGAAAAGAATCAAAATTTAGGACAGCAAAAGTTCATTGATTCGCAAAAAAAAAGTGACGCGCTGTGATCAACCATAAATTCCAAATTCCAAGCAGAATCCAAAACACAAAGATCATCGTATAAAATCACCATTACACTTAAATTAGCAAAAACCAGGTTAACAACGAGTTGTAATAGAAATATTCTTTGAAACATCAAATTTGCTTGAAAAAAAAAGTATGTGAAAAAAATAATAATAAAACATCCGTAATTTACAAAGAAAAAAAAACATAAAACCCCTGGATTATTTTGAAAAATAATGAAGAAAAATTAGGGATTAGTGCGAACTGGATATTGTGAGAAGCTAACTATGTTTCTGAATTGAAAATTATACCTATTTTGACATGAGATCACATTCAGTTGCAGTGTTTGTGGTCACCGCTGCTACTTGACAACACTGAGTTGGAACAGGGAAAATAAACAGTGAGTTAGGGTAGTGAGATGAAATCAAAATGATGAAATGAAACTTCAAAATGAAAGAGCAAGGGATGTGAAATCGAACTTGAAATCAAGGATACAACGTAGTGATGCGGAAGATGAAAACATGAGATACAATCGGAATAAGAAATAATTATGAAATTGAAAGAGAAATAGTGATGAAATAGAAAGAGGAAGCATGGAGAATGAAAAGGTTGTTACCTAGGACTTGAAATTTGATGAGAATGGAGGAGTGATGAAGGAGAACGAAGAGAGCTTCTGAAACATGTGGAGCACGAAAACAGAGACAAAGTGTTTTTAGGTTGATAAGGTTATGGAATGTTGTTTAGGAATGGTGTTCCAAAGCACATGGCCCTATTCAGAGACAAAGTGCAAATTTTAAAACTTATGAAAACAGAAAAATGAAATTGAGAATTTAAATTTTATTGGGGTTCTTAAGAAAACCTCTGGTATTTAACAAGGGTTTTCAAAACCTCTCCTATGTCCATTTCTTTCTAGAGATTATTATGACCCTGGTTAATAAACCCCTACTAAAATTTTATATTTTTGTAGTGACTTGTTATTCTTAAATATGCGATAATTTATATTTTAGTGGTAGCATTTTTTTTTACATGTGAGATTGAGTTTATCTATGAGATTTTAGTTAAATGAGTGCAGATTATGAAGTTGACATTAGTTATTATTATGATGGGGATGACATGTAAATATGTGTGAAATAATATGTTGTTGGTGGAGATATATTTTCTTGTTATGTTTGAATGATGGATGATGTATTATTACATTTGGATAGTTTGAAAATGATGATGATGAGTTAGTATATATGAAATACATGCATGTGTTGTGATGTTGTGTGAAAAGCGTGTATCTTAGTAAGAGGTGGGGGGTTCTGGGAGTTAACCCTCAGGAAGTTATGGGAGCTAACCCCCTGAGAGAGTTGTGGAAGCTAACTCTGAGATTCTGACTGTAGTCTTTGGGAGAGCAACGTTATGTTCATGATTGAATCTCTTTTGAATTGAGATTATAGGTGGATTTGTTGTCGTTAGATGATACAACAATTATTGTTATTGATTAAGTGATTCTAGAGGGAGTAAATGATTTAATAATAAAGGCTTAGCTGTGGTGTAGTGTGATACTTTTATTTATAATGTTTGGTTAAATCAACTCAGATTTGCATATTTGTGGTTGTGGTTTCCACTTGTGATGATCATATGACTTTGTTATACGAGAGCATATGATATTTTGGATGCATAACAATGAGAAACTTGGGATCGCATTGGAAAGAAAATTTTTTATTTCAAATGTATTTGGAATAATTTTATTTTTAGAGATAATGTATTTGTCATATGATTATGAAGTTGTTGGAAAGTTTATTTTGATGAAATAAGAAAGATTTTTCTTAATGATAAAAATTTGTAAATTATTTTAGTAACATTCCAACGGAGTTTTACACATTTCATCGTGTGTTGCACAATGGGATGCAGCTAACAAATTAAGAACATTCTTTTTCAAGACATGCAACATGAAAATGTTTTCTTATAATAATTTTTCAAAGTTCATGGCGTGAGGATTTAATATAGGAAAATTATGTTTTGACAAAGTTTTATTAACAAACTTTTGACAAAGTATACGTGACAATACTTTAATGAATGAAATAAAGGTTTGACATGACATGGAAAGAGAAGAAAAATATTTGGTGTGTGTTAAAAAATAAACTTTGTCAAACTTTGTTAAAAAAAGTTTGTCAAAGGATCATAGTCCTTCAATATATGCATAAGGACATATTGTAGGAGTCTGACATTGATATTCAAACTTGTTGCATTCTTGACATTCCAACCTTGGACGTGAGGTCTAACCATGGAGCTCAATGTCATCAATTGGTCGTAATCCATGTCTTTAGAAATAATAGGAAACAACAGTTTCCAACCTTGATATTTTAGATTTCAAATAGTTAATCTACCTACATGTGTGATTCTAAATCTCCGTCCTATTAACCTCGCTTTACAGGTACCCCACTCTCTGTTTGAGGTTTGTGTAAAAAAATCGAACAATTTCATCAGTAGTGAGTGTGTAGCATGAGGAACTGTTTTAGAACTCTAAAAAGAATGGTATGATGGAAGTATAACTTTGATTGATCGAAATACAAAAAATTCATTACTTTTAGGAGCAAAATGTTTCTCGCAATAAAATCGTCATTATATACTTGCATCTAATTATACGTGTAAAACTAATTAAGGATATTTAAGATTTATGATTCTCACACGATAAAACATAATAGAGCATTAACCTTGATCCATGGGAGATCCTGTGAATATGCGTTCTTCAAATTTGTAATCTTGTGTGTTCTTCAACCACCGTTACCCAATCTATCTCTTTGCCTTTCTTTCTCTTCTCACACGTTCTTGATGGGTTACTGTGAAAAGAACCTTATGGCCAGAGACAAAACCCCAATCCCTTTTATAAACCAATGTCCATCAAGTTGGTTTTTATTTTATCTTTATCTTTATTTTATTTTATTATCACTTCTCATAATAATAACTAATAAGTCTTTAGATTTTATTAAATCACAATTGGGCCCATCATAATATTTCAAATGAGTCACTAATAAAATTAATTCGTCAATTAATTATAACATTCTCCCACTCATATGATGTTACATAAACATAATGTGCATTAAAAGACCTTGCATAAATTGGTTCCATCATTATTCATAATTAAAGATACAAAAATAATAAGAGTCATGGCGGTCACACATCATTTGATCGACATGATCCCTTCCATGTAGTACTATATCATCCATTTCTCCTTAATATGACCTTAAAAACGAGAAGTCCATAACGGGTTCAAACATAATGTCATTTTACAAAGCAATAACATAACATAATTTGTTTTCTTCATCATAATTTGCATGCATAAACATAAAAAAGAAAACACATATTTCAGAAATTTATACATTAGGGAGCTCAGAGTGTCACATAAACATTAAAACATTAACATTCAACATTTAACATTCACTAGTAGACATAATGCCCATATTCTTTACATGACCAACATACAATTTGGGCGGTAACCCTTTTGTTAAAGGGTCAGCAATCATAAGATCTGTGTTAATATGTTCTATTGACACTTTACGTTTCTGAACTTCTTCTTTAACGGCAAAGTATTTCAACTCCATATGCTTAGCACATTTAGAATACTTGTCATTTTTAGAAAAGAAGACTGTTGGGGAATTATCACAATAAATTTTCAATGGCTTGGAAATACTGTCGACTACTCCAAGTCCTGAAATAAAGTTCCGCAACCAATTAGCCTGAACTATGGCCTCAAAGCATGCCACAAATTCAGCTTCCATGGTGGATGCAACAATGACAGACTGCTTCGCACTTTCTATGAAATCGCTCCTCCGGCAAAAAGATACACATAACCAAATGTAGACCTTCTTGTATCCACACAACCAGCAAAGTCTAAATCTGTATAACCTATCACCTCAAGGTGATCAGATTTTCTATAAGTAAGCATGTGATTCTTTGTTCCTTGTAGGTATCTTAAAACTTTCTTTGCAGCTTTCCAATGCTCTAGTCCTGGATTACTTTGGTATCTACCAAGCATACCAACTGCAAAACTAATATCTGGCCTCGTACATGTTTGAGCATACATCAAACTCCCAACAACAGATGCATAAGGGATATTTTCCATTTGTTTCCGTTTCAAATCATTCTTTGGACATTGCATGAGACTAAACTTCTCTCCTTTCTGTATTGGAACAGGAGATGCTGAACATTTATCCATTCTGAATCTCTCTAAAACTTTATTAATATATGCATTATGAGACAAACCTAATAGTCCTTGTGATCTATCACTGAATATTTCTATTCGTATCACATAGTATGCCTCACCCATATCTTTCATTTCAAAGTTATTAGAGAGAAACCTCTTAGTCTCACTTAATAGACCAAGATCATTAGTCGCAAGCAAGATATCATCAACATACAGAATCAGAAATATAAACTTACTCCCACTGACCTTCAGATATATACATCGATCAATGGTGTTTTCCTTAAATCCAAAGGACACAATAGTATCATTCAACTTAAAATACCATTGCCGAGAAGCTTGCTTAAGTCCATATATTAATCTCTTAAGTTTACACACCATGTGTTCCTTTCCTTCTTCAGCGAACCCCACCGATTGGTCCATATAGACATCCTCTTCTAAATCCTCATTCAGAAAAGTAGTTTTAACATCCATTTGGTGCAACTCAAGATCATAATGAGCTACTAATGGCATGATAATTGTCGCAACCTAAATCATGACGGGACGACGAACTAAAAATAAATTCATTTGGAAAAAGAGATTAGAAGTCGCCACCATAGTTTATTTTGGAAAACTATGGAAAACCATAAAAATAAAATAAAGTCTGCGAAAACCAAATTTAGGATTCGGGAGTCGGTTACGCGTAGGGAAGGTATTAGCACCCTACCGCGCCCGCCCAAAGGCGGTACCTTTAGTTAAATTTGCAAAAGAGATGTGTTTATTTTAAATATTTATTTTCCCATAAAAATAAGAAAATATTGAACAAACATATATTTTGAGTGAAAGGGACCCGACAAGGGTTAAAACCTTGGTCCTACGTATTCTCATTAAAAATGAGAAATCAGGACTACGTAGTTCTTTATAAAACTATTTGAAAATGATTTGGAAAACCTTTTAATTTTTGGGAAGTGAACCTGACAAGGACTTGCCTTGCTCCTACGTATCTCCATTCACAATGGAGAATCAAGGATCATGTAGTTCTTGATAAAACTTAATTAAAATATTTAATTCTTAAAGTTGTCTTTTGACATTTTTGAAAATAAGTGTCATGCGACGCGTGCGGCCAGGTTGACACCAAAATATTTCTATGATTTTTATATTTTGAAAAGGAGTGTCGTGCG
>Ga0214542_1009767_pt1 | contig 14590 bp, 8 predicted proteins | sample CNSS1metaG_FD_160096 | JGI IMG/M metagenome (GOLD analysis project Ga0214542, IMG submission 160096) | Root nodule microbial communities from cowpea collected in UCLA plant growth center, Los Angeles, California, USA - CNSS1 | ecosystem: Host-associated > Plants > Roots > Nodule | place: USA...
ATTTATTTATTTAATATTATATATATATATATATATATATATATATATATATATATATATATATATATATATATATATATATATATATATATATATATATATTTCTAGCTTGAATAATTGTTGTTATCTGGATACAAGTAGTGTATCCTCTCTTTTGGATTAAGAAAATGTTCTCCATTTTGATGCAATCAATTTATAAGCAAACAACCTTTTAAGGCATGGTTAGTTGCTAAAGGTTTTTCACACAAAATTAATATTAATATGTCAAGAGACATATTCACTAATATTGGATGCAATAAGATTTTGATATTTGATTATCCTAGTTGCACAAGAAGGTCTGTATTTACATCTAATGAATGATGTTACAACATATTTGTACGATTCTCTTAATAATGATATTTACATGAAAATCCCTGAAGAATTTAATTTGCTTAATAAGTCAAATTCTAAAGAGAAATATTCAATAAAATTGAACAAGTCCTCTTATTGATTAAAGCAATTAGGATGGATATGGTATAACCATCTTAGTGAGTAGTTGTTAAAAGAATGATATAAAAATGATCATATTTGTTCTTGTAGTTATATGAAAATATTAGAAAATGAATTTGGCATAATTGTTGTTTATGTAGATGACATAAACATCATTAGAACTTCTAATGAACTCACAAAAACAATTGATTAAAGAAAAGATTTGGGATGGAGGATCTTGAAAGGGCAAAGTTTTGTTTGAGATTAGAAATTGAGTATTTAAATAAATGTATTTTTGTACATCAAGAGGTTTATATAATGACGGTGCTTAAAAGGTTATAAATGGACAAGTCACATCCATTATCCACTCTAATGATTGTGGGGTCGTTAAATATTGATAAAGGCTCTTTTAGACCTCAAGAAAATGATGAAGAACTTCTTGGTCCAATAGTACCATATCTTAGTGTTGTAGGAGCACTAACGTCTCTTTCTAATTATACTTGACTTGATATTGCATTTGTTGTAAATTTGTTAAGCAAGATATACTTCTTCACTTATAAGAAGACAACGGATTGAAGTAAAACATATACTTCATTACTTTTAGGGTCCTATGAATATGGACTTATTTTATCCAAACAATTCAAAATCATATCTAATGGATTGTGCAAATGCATGTTATTTCTTAGATTCTCACAATGTCGCAATAGTTTATCACAAATAGGATATTTCTCTATATGTGGTAGCACAAAATGATTTCATGGTGATTTATAAAACAAACCACAACAACAACATCGTCAAATCATGCAGAAGTTTAGCATTACATGAGGTAAGTCATGAATGTGTTTAGTTAAGGTTTATAATTCAACATGTGCGACAAACTTGTGGTCTATCCTTAGAAAAATGAAATTAATAACCATATATGAAGACAATAATGCATTGTTCAATTAATAATCATAGAGATCTAAAAGATTTGCTCATGTGAAAATTTTACAAGTCTATTTATAAATTGTTTACCAAGGAGCACTGGCGGAACATTGTTAGGACAGGAGGGAGCCACGACTCTCCCAAAATATTTTGAATTTTTTGATATATATTTATATCTTTTTTTAAATTATAATTATATATTATTTATATTAAGTTTATATTATGAAAAATAATAATAATAAGTAAGATAAAAAATTTAATAGAAACATTGATTTATAAAAGAGATTAGGGTTTTTTTTTTGTATAAGATCTTTCCACCATGTAAGTTATTATGAAAGTGTGTGAGGAGAAAAAAAAATACAAAGAAATAAATTGGAAAACAGAAGTTGAAGAACACATAGATTAAAATTGAAATATATATTTTTTGCATGATCTCTTACATATAAAGGTATCTTATAATGATTTATGTATGTTAGATTTATGATTCTTCTCAGGATGCTTATAAACATAATTATGATTTGATGGATTCTTTTATGAAATTGATATGAACCTTAATTATAATTTTTTCCAAATTAGTATAACCCTTAATTATGAAATGTATGGATTTTGTGTTTTTCTGCCTTGGTAAATTTTTTAATGTTTTGAATTTATACAAGGTTGCTTATTTAATTAAAGTATGTGTTTTGTTATGTTTTGCAATGTGATAATTGTGATATGTGAATATAAATTTTATCTTTTTACTAAATAGGTGAGAATTGATAAATTTATATTAGAAAGATTATGATAAAGAGTAAAATAATTGATTCTTTTTTCTGAAGGAGGAAGGTTTGTGATAAAGATGAAAAATAATGCATCTACGTTAACTAAACTTGAGAAATTTCATGAGAACCAAGAATTCAAAACAATGAAAAACAAATCTCTAAAATTCCTAGAATTACATATAATGAATTTAAAAATTCATTAAAACGCGATCCGGGAAAAACGTCCTCAAATTTGACAATACTCACCCAATCAAATTGATGAGGTACAAAGGGCTTATATTCATGGTTTGATATCATGATATAATAGCGAATGATAGTCATATTTTTTGAATTCTACTATTATGTGTGTTTGTTTTAAGTATAAGAAATGAAAAGAAAAAATGAAGAGCGTTTTTTTTAACTAAAAAAATTATATTTAAAAAATATAATTTGGCACTCCTAAGTTTTTTAATTATAATTCTCTTGTCTGGACACCAAAGGGGGGAGTGTTATGGTTATGAATTAATGGTCATCCATTATTTGATCTTTAATTCAGTTACTTCTCATATGATTGGTTGATTTGCTATAACTACTCACATGAGGATTGATATGATTGATTGATTTGGTATAACTACTCAATATAATTAATTAGTCTGTAAGGTTTAGATATTTGTTATTAACTCTTTGATTTGTATAAGCTTTAGATATTTGGTATTAACTTTTTGATTTGTATTCATTTATGGATTACATCTTGTATATATAAATATGACAATTTCTATCATAACAAGACATAGAGAAAAAATTACTCTTCATTCTCTCTTTTTTCTTTTCTTCTTCTCTCTATTATTATTAGCTTTATTTTTTAACAAATATAAATAAATTAAATATTTTTTAATAAATACTTCTTCTATTTATGGATTACATTTTGTATCCATTTATGGATTACATTTTGTATATATAAATATGACAATTTCTATCATAACAAGACACAAAGAAAAAATTACTCTTCATTCTCTCTTCTTTCTTTTCTTCTTCTCTCTATAATTAGCTTTATTTTATAACAAATATAAATAACTTAACTATTTTTTGATAAATACTTTATATTTCGTTTTGGTGGTCACTCTTTTTAAATAAAAGATTAAATTTTAGCTATTATTTTTTCCAAATACTTTAATTTAATTAATATTGAAAAGAATTATGATGATGATAAAGAGAGAACATGTAATAATAACATATAGATGAATATTGAATGAGAAAACTGAAAAAATAGTTTTCTTTATCTAGTAGAGAGTAGGAAGTGGTGTTTATAACAAAGAAAGTGTGATTAATTTTAACAAACAAGGCTCGTTTGAAAGTAAGAGCAATCAAATCAAAATGAATGACCCACCCAAAGAAGGAAAGCAAAGAAAAGAATGATAAAAGTTGACGGAGAGGGCACCACGCCGACCGATCTGATCCTCAATCTACTCCTTCATTCTTGTAAAAGTCAATATCAATTAATTGGATGCTAGAAAATAATATGATTTCGTTTACAAGATAGTAATAAATTTAAAATATTGAAATATATAATTTAAAAATAATAACATATTTTAGAATTAATACATAAAAAGTATGAATGAAATTAATTGAGAAGAGGAAAAAAATAACATGATAATCAAAGTGTGTGAAAATTTTAAAATTGTATACAATGAATTTCATAAACATAAAAATATGTAATAATAACTAAATGAATAAATAAGTATAAATGTATTCATAAGAAGTTCCAAATTATTATACCAATAATACGAAACTACAATAAACACTAAAATAAAATACCCTTAAGATTTAATTGGAATCAAGAAAACATGAACACGTGAATTAGTTTTCTTATAGTTTTTGTAATCGAAATAGTTAAAACGTTAAATTTTCTTAGATAATAAAATATTAGGAGAAGAGACATATTAATGAAAAAAACTGATATAATAGAAAAATATAAAACGTACATCCATTTTAATGAAATTTTTTTACCAATTCATGCATTAATTTACTTTTATTGTGATAAAAGTTTATAGTTTTGGGTAAAAGTTCAGATCGAAGTTAATAGGTTCTCTCAAAATATTCGTGTTTGTGTGTCTTCTTGTATTCGTATGAAAGCATCCTTTTTTTATTTGCAATTTCATCTGAAAATTATTCATATAGGTAATGCAAATTATTCATATAACTTTCTTCAAAGATTTATGTACGAAAAAAAAGTTAATAGCTATATAAATAAAAAGTCGAAATTTTAGGCATGATTTGTTTTTTCTCCCTTTTTTATTTCTTGTTAAATTCTTATTTTTGTTATATAAGTTGAATAACATTTTAAATTTATTTAGCACTCGTGTTTAGAAGTACATTTTAAACAAATTTTTATTTTAAATTTTACATTAAAGTTGTGCTTCTAAACATTAATATTTTTCAAATTATGATAAAGTTATATAATTTATCTATATCTATATATAAAGGGATATTCCATTTTAGTGTTCACATTTCTATTTCTAATTTTATCCTTTAATAAATAATCATTTTTTAAAATTAAAATAATTGTTTTATCATTTCTACCTTTGTGTTAGATTTAATTATTTCATTCATTTAATTTTTATTTTAACTTATCATTTTTAAATTAAAAAAAGTATTTTTAATAAAAAAATTATCTACAAAATAAATAAGAAAAGATATTTATAAGAAAATTTAAAAATTATTTATATTTATTTTTAAATTAAAAAAAAAGTGAATACATGCACATGTATTTTTACTAGTATTATATAATTTGAAAATTTAACTTTCTAATTTATTATCGAAGTATTTTTGTTTTTTAAAGTAAAAGAGCATTATGAATTTGAAATTGTTTTTAATTAAAGTACAAGTGCTATTAAATAAGTGTAAATGATAAAGGGAAAAAAAAGAAAAAAAATGAGTTTGTATTATAGTTTCATTTTCTTGTTTATCATACAAATCTTTGTTCCAATTTTGGTTGGACAGGTCCTTGTGGTGTTGATCTAAGTGTTTGATCATGATAGATGTATAATTTCCCTTTTATGTTATGATCACCTATATTAACATCATTAGTATTATTGTCATGTTCTTCCACTTACATCATTAGTATTATTGTCATGTAGTTCCACTTACATCATTTGACGATTGTGTAGACAATGTGAGCATATAACAACCTATGGATGCTGTTGAACTTTATATTAATGATAAAATCTCATCGCATAAATGAAATAAATGATAAAATTTTTATTGGGATAAATAAATATTGTATGTCTAAGGTACTTGCTAAAATTTGGAAAAAAAAAAGATTACTCTCCAAAAAGTAATGAGTTATATTTAGAAATTTCATATTTAACTTTTATATTATTTCTTACTTTTTTCTTGTCGTTTTAAAATCAAAAACATTTACGAGATTTATGAAGTTGAACCTCATCAAACACGCAATTAAGATTAATGATCTTTATAATTTCAAATTGTATTCCTTAACATAAAAGGCAAGAAATTCAAAAAATAATCAACAACTACTTTTAATGGAAAAACTTGTTTTTAATTAATAAAAGACTCCTTTTATATAAATGAAGGCGTAATAATAAGACTAATTGTTCATATAAACGATAAACGTCAAATATTATAATATTTTACTTCCTTTAAGTGTACTGTTACCTCAAATTGCTAAAATTTATTTTAATTATTTCAAAGTCATAATTTACACACAAAAAAAAAAACTTCAATTAAACTTAATATAAATAAAAGTTTATAACTTTAAATTTAACTGTAAAATCGTGTTTGTAAATGCAATTTGAATATATATATATAAAAAAAGGGTTAAAGTCCTGTATTTAAAATATGTCCTAAAAATTATGTATTTAAGCAAAAGTTTAATATAATTTTGAAGAATAAATTAAAAAAATTGTATTTAATATAATAATAAAATATATAAATAAATATAAATATACACACACTATTACTATCACTACTACTAGTATATAAGAGAATAGATATTTAATGTTAGCTAAATTAAGGTTAAGTTATTATTAATTTTTTAATTTTTCTAATTAAATTAATTTAGTATCACTTAAGTCAAGATTAGAGATGACAAATAAACTTGTACCTGTAGGTATCACCTGAACCCATCTCCATTTTGACGGAGAATTCTCGTATCGACTAGGTATGGTATATGGATATAGGTAATACCCGAAGTTTTCAACTGGGAATGGGGATATACATATCTTCGTCCAAATACTCGTCCCCATTTAAATTACTAAAATATCTATAATTTATTAGATAATCTTACATATATATATATATATATATATATATATATATATATATATATATATATATATATATATATATATATATAAACATAACCTATTTTTTACTCTCTCAATTGTCTGACTTGTTTTTCAAGATTTAATCTTTAAGGTAATCTTTCTTCTTCTTATTACACAATTTTTTCTTTCGTACGTGGTTATGTTCAAATAGGTGTTCCTCAATTTCATTTTATCAAATAATTTTTAGGTCACACATTTGAATATTTTTACTCCTTATAATATATATATATATATATATATATATATATAATATGTTGGGTATTGGGCTCCCTTCCTATGTAGAGAAAAGACCCAAAACTTGAGAAACTCATGTCTCACTTAACCTAGTGGAGAAGGGGCTGCAAAATAAATAGAGAGGTAGAACAATAGAGTCAGAACACATTGAAAATCCTAGCACATAGAGGGAGAGGTATAGGGAAAAATCTGTTCACGTTTTTCGCAGAGTTGTCACTGTAAAATTGGCACTGCGGATTCGTTCAACGTTGGATCGGGTTGAAAATTTTACAGCAGGTTCGGAACACAATTGTCTTCATTCTGATCGGTCGGATCGTTGATACGAGGTCTGAGTTGGAAGATATTAATTTCGCACTGCAACAGTGATTTTATAGGTTTTTCTTCTCTTGTTCTTCTCTATTTGAAAGCTTTGTTGCTTTGCTATTTGGTTGGATATTGGCACTAATTTTGTGTTGTTGATTGAGACTCTTTTGTACTCTTTTTGATCATAGTGGAGCTATTTCTTTGATCTGGACGACTCATGGTTTTTACCTTTAATTTGAGGGGTTTTCCACGTTAAAAATATTGGTGCCTTTATTTGTGATTATGGTGATTTATTATTACTGCTCTTTGATTGTTGCTCCTCAGAGATTCTTGCAAGTTAGGGGAAATTATATTTGCTGCATTCTTTAATACATTGTTTGTGTTGTTGTTTTCCCCATTAGAGTGGCATCAAAGCTCTTGGTTGGGCTATATTTACTTGCTTGAATGATGAAGACAAATGCAAAGATAATTGCATTGAATAGTTCAAATTATCACTTGTGGAAGGGCAAGATGAAAGACTTGTTGTTTGTGAAGAAGTTGCATCTTCCCATATTTGCTACACAGAAGCCAAATTCTATGTCTAATGAAGAATAGGACTTTGAGCACCAACATGTATATGGTTTTATTCGGAAATATGTTGAAGATAATGTTTATAATCACATTGCTAATGAGACACATCCTAGAACTTTGTGGGAGAAGATTGAGTCTTTGTGTGCTTCTAAGTCAGGCAATAATAAACTGTATTTGTTGAATTGCTTGATGAATTTGAGGTACAGGGAGAATTCTTTTATTTATGATCATTTAAATGAGTTTCAAGGGCTCCTAGATCAACTATCAAGAATGGTTATAAACTTTGATGATGAAGTCTTGGTACTATTGCTATTGAATACTCTACCAGAGTCTTGGGAGATATTTTGGGTTTCAATTACAAATTTCGCCTTGAATGGCATTGTTTCTTTACAGATGGCAAAGAGCACTTCTCTTAATGAAGAGATGAGAAGGAAGACACATGGTTCTTCATCTCAATCTGATATGCTTGTTACAGAAATTAGGGGGAGAAGTCAGAAAAAGGAACCGAAAGGTGGTAGAGAGAAAAGCAGGAGCAAGTCCAAGTCAAGATACAAGAATATAGAGTGTCATTATTGTAATAAAATAGGGCACATTCAAAAATATTGTTTTAAGTGGAAAAAGGAAAATGCAGACAAGAAGGGCAAGCAGAAAGAGAATGATCTTGGCGATGATCGTGTCACTACTACTACTACAGGTGGTGATCTTGTTCTTCTTCATGACTTTGAGTCCGTTAATCTTGTATCTGATGAGAGCATGTGGATTATTGATAGTGGTGCTACACTGCATGTTACACCTATGAAGGAGTTCTTCACATCTTACACTTTTGGTGATTTTGGAGTGTTGTCGATGGGTAATGATGGTGAGTCTAAAGTGATTGGTGTTGGTGATGTTTGCTTGCAAACCAACATGGGAGTGCAGTTGTTGCTTAAAGGAGTCAAACATACTCCGGATGTCTGTTTTAATTTAATCTTTGTGCAGAGGCTTGATGATGGTGGTTATGATAGTCACTTTGGTTGTGGAAAGTGGAAACTCACCGGAGGTAACTTGGTTGTGGCTAGAGGAGAAAAATCAGCCAAACTATATTGGACAAAAGCTTTGGTTGCTAAAGACACTATGAATGCCATGGATATGAAGGCCTCGTTGTGGCACCAGAGGCTTAGTCATATAAGTGAAAAAAAGGTTGAATTGTTTAGCTAAAAAGGATGTTCTTCAAGGGCTAAAAAGTGCAGAATTGGAGAAATGTTCTCATCTCATGGATGGCAAGCAAACCAAAGTGTCCTTCAAGAAGCATTCAACCTCAAGGAAGACAGAGTTGTTACAATTGGTGCATTCTAATGTTTGTTGCCCATTGAAGGTAAATTCATTTAGTGGTGCATTTTACTTTGTTACCTTTATTGATGATTGTTCTAGGAAGCTATGGGTCTATGCACTTTAGCGAAAAGATCAAGTACTTGATAAGTTCAAGGAATTTCATGCCTTGGTTGAGAGGCAATTAGGGAAGAAGCTAAAATGTATTAGTTCTGACAATGGTGGTGAGTATCGTGGATCCTTCGATGCTTATTACAAACAACATGGTATTGCACATGAGAAGACTCCTCCTAAAACTTCTCAGTTGAATGGTTTAGCTAAGAGGATGAATATGACATTACTTGAGAAGGTGAGATGTATGCTCTTAGATGCTAAATTATCCAAGCATTTTTGGGGTGAGGCATTATACACGGCGATGCACGTTATCAATCTCACTCCTACTGTGATTCTGGACAGTGAAGTGCCAAATAAAATTTGGTTTGGCCAAAATGCAAGTTATGATCATTTGCCTGTCTTCGGTTGCAAGGCATTTGTTCATATTCCAAGGGATGAAAGATCCAAGTTGGATGCGAAGACAAGGCACTACATCTTTATTGGCTATGGTGAGGATGAATTTGGCTACATGTTTTATGATCCTATTGAGAAGAAGCTTGTTAGAAATCGTGATGTACTATTCATGGAAGACCATACTATTGAAGACATTGATAAGGTGGAGAAGACCACACCCAAGAAAGATAGTAATCTCACTGATGGTAATCCGATGAGGTTGCCCGCTCACAATCTGGAGAATGTTGAAACAAAAGCTCAAGATGATGAGCAACATGGTGATGTTGATGATTAACAGGTTGGAAGTGGAGTAGAGGTTCCAATTGATGATGCTCAAAAGGAACATGATGATGATCTTGGTGATATACTTGAACCACCTCAAGTCCAACTCAAAAGGTCTAATAGACAGAAACAACCTTCTACAAGGTATTCTTGTAATGAGTACATAACCTTAACTAATAGTGGATAGGCTGAGTGTTTTGAAGAGGCTTTGAAGAGTGAAGAAAAACAAAAGTGACTGGATGCAATGCAAGATGAAATGAAATCTTTGCATGATAATCACACTTATGACTTGGTGAAATTACCTAAGGGAAAAAGGGCTTTAGAAAATAGGTGGATCTTCAAGATGAAACAAGATGTTAATTCTACATTTCTAAAGTAAAGGCCAGATTGGTGGTGAAAGGTTTCAGATAAAAAAAGGGTGTTGATTTCAATGAGATTTTCTCACCTGTGGTGAAAATGTCATCCATCAGAACTATGCTAAGTTTAGCTGCTACTCTTGATTTGGAGGTTGAGCAAATGGATGTTAAGAGTCTTGAAGGTTAGGAAGATTATGTGTGTAGGCTAAGGAAGAGCCTATACGGTTTGAAGCAGGCTCCCAGGCAGTGCTATAAGAAGTTTGAGTCTTTTATGTGTGAGTAAGGCTACAAGAAGACTACTTTTGATCATTGTGTCTTTGTTAAAAGTTTTTCTAATGATGAATTTATTATCCTGTTGTTATATGTTGATGACATGCTTATTATTGGGAAATATGTTTCCAAAATTAACAGGTTGAAGAAGTAATTGGGCGAGTCATTTGCTATGAAGGACTTAGGAGTTGCTAAACAGATTCTTGGAATAAGAATCATTCGAGAAAGAAAAGAAAGGAAGCTTTCATTGTCACAGGAACACTATATTAAAAGGGTGTTGTAGAGATTCCAGATGAAAAATGTGAAATTCGTAAGCACTCCTCTTGCTACTCATTTTAAACTGAGTATTAAACAAAGTCCTTCAAATGAAGCTGAGAAGGCATATGTGAGTAGAGTTCCTTATGCGTCTATAGTGGGCAGCTTGATGTATGCAATGGTGTGCATGAGACCAGATATTGCACAAGTTGTTGGTACAGTTAGTCAATTTTTGTCAAACCCAAGTAGAGAGCATTGGAATGCTGTGAAATGGATTTTGAGATATCTTCATGGTATTGTTGATATAAAGCTTTGTTTTAGAGGTGATAAGCCTAATTTGGTGGAATACTCAGATTCAGATATGGCTGGAGACATTGATTCCAAGAAGTCCACCTCGAGCTATTTGATTAATTTTGCAGAAGCAGCTGTGGCTTGGCAATCAAGACTACAAAGGTGTCTAACATTGTCTACTACAAAGGCAGAGTTCATTGTCATTACTGAAGCATGCAAGGAGTTGCTATGGTTGAAAAAATTATTGCAGGAGCTTGGTTTTAGGCAAGATAACTATTCATTGCTCGTTGATAGCCAGAGTGTTATCCATCTTGGTAAGAATCCAACTTTCCATTCTGGATCCAAACATATTGATTTGAGGTATCATTAGATACATGATGTTTAGGATGCTAAGTTGTTGGCGTTAGAAAAAGTTCATACAAATGATAATGGTGCTGATATGATGACTAAAGCATTGTTATGAGAGAAGTTTGAAGTTTGTTATGAGATTGCCGGTTTGGCAGTTATTTCCACATAGTTGTGAGGGGGAGATTTGTTGGGTATTGGGTTCCCTTCCTATGTGGAGAAAAGGCTCAAAACTTGAGAAGCCTATGTCTCACTTAACCTAGTAGAGAGGGGGCTGCAAAATAAATAGATAGGCATAACAATAGAGTCAGAACACACTAAAAACCCTAGCACATAGAGGAAGAGGTAGAGGAAAAAATTTGTTCACGTTTTTCACAGAGCTGCACGTAAAATCGGCACTACGAATTCATTCGCTATTGGATCGGGCTGAATATTTTACAGCAGGTTCAGAACACATTGTTCTTCATTCTGACTGGTCGGATTGTTGATACGAGGTCGAAGTTAGGAGATATTAATTTCCTACTACAGTAGTGATTTTAATAGGTTTTTCTTCTCTTGTTCTTCTCTATTTGAAAGCTTTGTTGCTTTTTTTATTTGGTTGGATGTTGGCACTAATTTTGTGTTGTTGATTGAGACTCTTTTGTACTCTTGTTGATTGTAGTGGAGCTATTTCTTTGGTCTGGACGACTCGTGATTTTTACCCTTGATTTGAGGGGTTTTCCACGTTAGAAATCTTGGTGCTTTTATTTGTGATTGTGGTGATTTATTATTGCTACTCTTTGATTGTTGCTCCTCATAGATTCTTGCAAGTCAGGGGAAATTATATTCACTACATTCTCTGGTATATTGTTTGTATTGTTGTTTTTCCCATCATATATATATATATATATATATATATACTTTTTTTTCCTGAGAATGTTTAACTTTTAATTTGTAGCTCTTCTTTTTGTTAATAATGATGCCAATGAATTTTTAGAGTTTATGGTAAAAAATAAAAAATCTAGAACTACAATTATGAATACATAGTTGGATTATTACTTGGAAGAAGATAATTTGTCAGTTACACAAGAATTTGATATCCTATCATGGTAGAAAACAAATGGGTTAAAGATTCCAACCCTTCAACTAATTACAAGGGATATTTTAGCTATTCCAATAACAAATGTAGCTTCTGAATCTGCTTTTAGTACTGGTGGTTAGATATTAACTGCTCACCATAGTTGACTTCATCATATTACTACAGAGGCTTTGATGTGTAGAAGAAGTTGGATATGGAACTCAAACCATCTAGGCAAGTTACTTAAATTTATTAATATTTATTCTTAGTATTTTTTATGAATTCTCATTCAATATTCTACATATGATATTTGTAGGTGTTAAAAAATTAAAAGAAACAGATGTTCTCATGAGTGAAAATGAATCTAACGAAGAAAGTACATTATATTCTAGTAATTAAAATTTTCAATTTCAATTATTATATCATATCTAATTTTTCATTTTTTTTCTATGTGTATGTGAATCGAATGCAAATGAAACCATTGATCATTTATAAAATTAATAAATATTTTTGTCATTATAAAATTTTAGTAATGTGTAATTGTTTAGTTTTTATATAATTATTTGAATTTTCTCTAGTTGTTATTTGATACTTTAATTTGAGATTTATACTACTATAATACTTTTCTTAATATTTGACATCATGAAAAGAAAAAAGAGTATGTTATTTTAATATTGAATATTTTGATAGTATCATGAATCTTTTGGTGTGATTTTTAAAATTTTTTTTTATAAAAATTATTTAATTGATATTTGGAACAGTAAAAAAATGGGTATGGGTATGAATATAAAAATATACCCGTTACGCGGTGAAGATGAGGATGAGTCAAAAGTTGTATATAGAGATGAAGATGGGGATGAGATTATGATATTTGTACCCGCCCCGCCTCTTTACCATCCCTAGTCAAGATTAATATGTTATTATTTCGAAATAAAAACCAAATTAACATTTACTTTTACTATAATTTAATTTGTGTTTGTGTAGTTAACGTTAATAAGAGTATTTTTTTTTTCTTCAAAAGAATGATTATTGTGATTGTCTCCATTCATTTTCAATAAAAATAAGGCTTAAATACCTTTTTTGTCATCATTTTGACAGAATGTTTAAAATGGTCCTCATTTTTATCGAATGTTTAAAATGTTCCTCATTTTCGCAATTCGTATTTTATTTGGTCATTTTTTGTGAACCGTTTAAGTCAATAACAGAGCACTATATAGGTGGCACTGTTTGTATTACGTTGCATTGGGGTGTGTTACGTGTACTGTACAGATGGTTCCGTTACTGATTTAAACGGCGTCACAGAAAAGGACCAAATAATATACAAATTGCAAAAATGAGGACCATTTTAAACATTCGATAAAAATGATGACCATTTTAAACATTCTGTCAAAATGAGGACCATTCACAACAAACACTACGAAAATGATGACGAAAAAGGTATTTAAGCCTAAAAATAAACACAAAAGAATAGATTAAACAAAATAAACACATTAATTAAGATAAAAAAAAAGGTTTCATAGAGAAAGGAGATAAAATCAAACTTTCTTCACGGTGGTAAACACTTTCTTTTCCTTTATTGCATTGAGGTAGTCAATGCCTAGATTCCTTTTAGATTAACATAGAGAATATTTACGTGTGGATGAAATAGAGCAAGAGGATATTTATACAAAAAAAAGGTTAAAGAGGAAAATTTTGTATGTTAATTATTTAAAATGAAACTTATGCATTATAAAACCTTTTTCATTTTTAAATCTTTTGAGATTTTGAATTAAGAATAATCTACTGTTTAGGGATGACAACGAAGTGGGTATAAAATGAATTTTATTATCTTATACCCATTTCCAGATAAAAAGTTCATTTTCATTTCCATACTCAAATCTAGCAGGTATCAAATTTTTATTCTATTTTCATCCTCCTCATTGGATAACAGGTATTTGTTCATACTCATACCCATACATGCTTTTTGTTTCAATATAAATTAATTAATTTTTATAAAATAGTAAAAAAATACGGTAAATGAATATATTGTTGTTTATTCAATATCATATATATATACATGTATATATACATATATACATGTATATATGTATATATACATGTATATATACATATATACATGTATATATACATATATACATATATATATATATATATATATATATATATATATATATATATATATATATATATATATATATATATATATATATATATATATATATATATATATATATATATATATATATATCCTAAACCCTAAACTCTATATATATATATATATAAGGTTACTTTATA